>Ga0182021_10002214_pt1 | contig 22667 bp, 18 predicted proteins | sample 612E3MmetaG_FD_120493 | JGI IMG/M metagenome (GOLD analysis project Ga0182021, IMG submission 120493) | Permafrost microbial communities from Stordalen Mire, Sweden - 612E3M metaG (Illumina Assembly) | ecosystem: Environmental > Terrestrial > Soil > Wetlands > Permafrost | place: Sweden... | reverse complement strand
TTGATTTTTTCAAAAACTTTCTTTGGCAGGATATTATCAGCATGAAGAAATATCAAGGTTTCCCCTGTTGAATTCCGGACACCTTCGTTTAATTGAAGAGGAAGGTTGGGAAAATTGGATTTTATAATTTTAAAATTTGTTATAAAATCCAGTCCTGGTTCTCCGCCGAAAACTAATTCTTCAGCAATATTTATTGTCTTGTCTTTGCTTGCTCCATCAACAATTATTATTTCAAAAGGATTTTTGGTGCAGCAATTTTGCACTTTGATGATACTTTTTAAGCATCTGCCTATATTTTCCTCTTCATTTAATGTGGGAATTATTATTGAAAACTTCATTTTATTCCTGCAAGGCGCCGTGGCAGCTGCTTCCTGAACCGGCAGTACACGCAAGGCAATGCCCTCCTGTAAATATTCTTTTACCGATTAGTAAATTATTCAGTATGTTGTTGTCACTTTGATTGACGCCACTGTTTTTACCGCTATTTGTAAGTCCAAGAATCAAATCAATATTGCTCAATCCGTTTTTTGGCATGTCAATTGCCAAATTGAAATCACAGTCATAGAATCTGCCTTTCCAGTCAATTGTCACCTGGCTGATACACATAAGTTTTGCAAGATTTTCTTCATTGAAATTTTTCCTTAAAAGATTTATATAACCGTCATAAGAATTCTTTATTTTCAGGTTCTCTGCCAATCTTCCCACCGGAACATTTGTCATTGCTATAAGGTTATTGAACTCAATTCCAAAATTATTATTTAATATTTCCTTAAACTTTAATTCAAGCATTGACTGCTGCGGAGGTAATGTTGGAAAAATAGGGTTAAAAACAAGGTCAAGCGCCGGAATGGCAGATTTTCCATAACCTATATCATTTAACTCTTTCAATACTTCAATGCTTTTTTCAAATACTCCTTCACCCCTTTGAATTCTGACTTCCTCCTCTTCATAACACGGCAGTGACGCCACAAGTGAAATACTGTTTTCATATAAAAACTTAATAAACCGGTTTTTATTGCCACTGTTGTTTTCGGATTTTTTATTCAGCTCAAGGGCAGTAAGATTTGTTCTCATGGAGATTTTTTTCACTAGTGGCCTTATCTTTCGGATAAATTCTGAAATATAAGGATTTAATTCTGGCGCCCCGCCGGTAATTTCAAAAGAGTCTGGTTGCGAAATCTTTATAAATTCAGCCATCTTTGCCATTAACGGCCAATCCATTGCCTCGGTCCTTTCAGGACCGGAATTCAGATGGCAGTGCGCGCACATCTGGTTGCAGTACAATCCAATATTAAAACTTATATGGCTTATTTTCTGCCTTCTTATATTTTTTAATTTTTCATGCATAGATTATTCATGCATATGATATAAATAATTATTCAGGTATATATTTTTAAGTATATAGTATAACTGATTTTCAGGTATTTCATCTAAATGCTACTGTTTGAGATGATTATAATATTTTTATATAAATTTTAACTGCATTTAAAAATAGTTATTCAAGTTATTTTAAAACTTTTATAACAAATTTAACTTTTTTTCCAATTTATTCAGTAAGGTTCTTGTATTCCTGCAGTAAAAACCAGGCATTTTCTTTATGTCTTTACTCAGCTTCCCGATGTCTGTTGTTTCATCGATATCATACCATTGGGGCAGCAATTTATATGTTATGGATAATTTTTCCAAATTTAAAATGACATCTCTTAAAGTATTTCTGGAACTCCATCTTACAGATTTAAAAATGCCCGGCCAACCCTTTTTTGTACCTATAAGATAAAAACCACCGTCCTCTGCCGGTCCAAGTACAATTTCTTCACTTTCCAAAATTAATAATGCTTCTCTAATGTATCTTTGAGGAATTGTCGGACTGTCAGAGCCAATAATTATAAATTTTTTTATTTTATTATTATGGCCTTCAAGTTTCTTACTGCAGCTTTTTGATTCCTCTCTGATTGCATTTGACAACCTTTCTCCAAAATCTTTGCCTTTTTGGGGTTTTATCATCCACGGCGACTTCGGTGGCAGGCTGTTTATTCTTAATTGACCGATTGAGTCATTAGCAATTGATTTAAAATACTCAGATGTCAGGGGTGGGTAAAAATAAATTATTCTTTGATCAATACAGTCAATATCATCTATCAATCTTATGGTGTCTGTAAGGAATGCTTCAGATAATTCTTTGGCTTCTTTTAGAGTCAGGGACGGTGCGAGCCTTGTTTTTGATTTACCGGATTCCGGTTTTTTAGAAAAGACTGCTATTTTATTCATAAAGATTGTTGGGAAAATTTTATCGGTTGCACAGAATCACCGGTATTAAAAATAGATTGCCTATGTATTGAGACCCTAAAAATCTTAAGTCTTTGTATTATTTATATTTTTTAGCCGAGTACCTTCTAACAAAAATCTTATTATTTAATTAATACCCTATTTATTATTTGTTGCCTTATTATTTGATACCGTATGAAACCAGGATAATTCTTTCAGGCAGTTGATAATAAATCTGAATAGCTGATTCAAACATTATATTTGTTTTTTTTGTTATGTAAAGATTAAAGAAATATTGTGAATATATTTTAGAGTAGCACTTTAATAATAGTATTACTTATATTAAAATAAAACTCATATTGGAGTATTATTTAAAATTCAGTATAATAATATAAATCAGCCATAAGATTTTTAGAAAATTTTTAATTTTATCAGGGTGATGAATATGTCAAGGATAACTCAAAAAGGGCAGGTAACCATACCCAAAGAAATAAGGGATTCTTTAGGTATAAGGCCTAATGATATTGGTGAATTTACTATAAATGAAGGCGCTGTGGTGTTTACAGTAAAAAAGGGGACAATACTTGATGCCCACAGGAAAAAAACAGATAAAAAAATTGATTTTACCAAAGCAAGAGAGCTAATGGAAAGAGAGATTGCATCAGGTATAGTAAAGGAGATGCGATGATATTTCTTGATACAAATATTTTTATAAGATATTTTACACAGGAAGATGAAAATATTTCTGCCGATGCTGAAGCATTGTTTTATAAAATCGTCAGCGGGGAAATAGTCTGCTTTACAAATACAATGGTTATTGCTGAAATCGTCTGGGTGCTCGAAAAATATTATGGTTGGGAAAAACCTGAAGTCTGCGACAACATTGAATTTATTTTAAATACTCCAAATATAAAAATAAGTGAAAGGAAAATTCTGCAATCTGGCGTTAAAACTTACAGAGAGCTAAATATTGACTTTATTGATTCATATAACTATGAATATATCAAGGCCAATAATTCATCTGAAATATATTCTTATGACATTCATTTTGATAAGCTTAATAAAGCCTATGAAGATATTAAAAGAACGGTACCCTAATTAAATTGTCCTAAACAAAGCACAGGCTGGCAGGTGTGCAAGGCAGATAAAATGAACTTTCCGATAAATGAGGATAAGCCTTATTTTGATAAAAATAATTCATGTAATTACCCTGACTATATAACAAAACAGTATTAAATTATACCTGCAGCTGGTACTGGTATTTATACAGCTTGTAGTAAACACCCTTAAGCTTAAGGAGTTCCTTGTGAGTGCCTTTCTCGACAATATGGCCGTGTGTGAGAACTATAATATTATCCGCATTTTTAATCGTAGAGAGCCTATGCGCGATTATTATTGTTGTCCGGTTTTTCATTATTTTTGAAAGTGCGTCCTGTATCAGCGCTTCAATTTCCGAATCAATACTTGAAGTCGCCTCGTCCATTACCAGCAGTATTTCAGGGTTAAAGACAAGCGCCCGTGCAAATGCTATAAGCTGTTTCTGCCCCACGGATAATATCTGTCCACGCTCCTTTACATCTGTGTAATACCCTTCCGGCAGCTTTTCTATGAATTTATGCGCATTGACATATTTTGCCGCCTGTACAACCTGCTCAATGCTGATACTCTTGTCGCCCAACCTTATGTTATCAAGGATTGTGCCGGTAAACAAAAATACATCCTGCATGACAATACCGATATGTTTTCGCAGGTCAGTTAAACTGTATTGTTTTATGTTTGTTTCGTCCAGATATATACTGCCTTTCTGGATATCATAAAACCTGCTTAAGATATTTATTATTGAAGTCTTGCCTGAGCCCGTCGCGCCCACGATTGCAATGCTTCTGCCGCTGTCAAGATCAAAGGTGATATCCTTTAAAATATAATTGTCTTCCTCATAAGCAAACCAGACATTTTCAAACCTGATATTACCTTTTACATGTTCTATTTTTACAGGATTTTGGGGTGAGATTATTTTAGGGGTTTCATCAAGCAAGATAAAAATTCTCTCCGATGCTGCAACGGCCTCCTGAAGGATACCGAATTTTTCTGCAAGGTCACTTATCGGGTGGAAGAATTTTTCAATATACTGGATGAATGCAACAAGTGTGCCTAGGGTCAAGACGCTTTTTATGGCCAGCCCGCCTCCATACCATACGATAAGCGCTACAGCGATTGCGCTGATAAATCCCACAACAGGGAAAAACACAGAATAGTAAAAAATAGTTTTTAGATATTCAAGCATGTAACTTTTATTTATTCCATCAAATTCTTGCGCATTTTGGGCTTCCCTGTTAAAAAGCTTGACAGTACTTATACCGGTTATAGCCTCGTGGATGAAAGAGCTCATGTTTGACACCTTTGCCCTTATTATCTTAAACGATATCCTGACCTTTTTCCGGAAAATAAAAGTCGCAATTACAAGCAGTATAAGCACGGAAAAAGTTACAAGCGATAATTTCCAGTCAAGGTTTATCATGACGATAACAACACCTGCTATCATGAAGATATCTCCAAAGAATGTGACAATTCCTGAAGAGAGCATTTCATTTAAAGCCTGTACATCGGTTGTTACTCTTGTCAGGACCCTGCCTACCGGATTTTTGTCAAAAAATGACATCTCCATTTCCTGGATGTGGTTAAAGATATCCATTCGCATGTCATACATTATTTTCTGGCCAAGATATTCTGTCAGGTATTGCTGAATAAACCTGAAAACAAACTGTGCCACAAGAACAGCGCCAAAAAGTATGGCGATATAGACGAAACCTTCCGGCTTTTGAGGTGTAAAATTTCTGTCAATTGCAATTTTTATAAGATAGGGCCCGAGGATTTCAAGCCCTGCAATGATAAGAAGCATAAAAACAGTAAGAGACATGAGAAATTTATATGGCTTGACATACCTTAGAAGTTTTAACACGACTCTTCTGTCGAGCTGCTTTTCTTCTATGTCCTTTTCAAAAAGATTTTTCTGCTTATCGTCTTGCGTCATAATTCCTCGTCCAATTCTTCAGCCAGCTGCTGTCGCTTGTAAAGTTTCTGGTAAATACCGCATTTCTTTAAAAGCTCGCTGTGATTTCCTCTTTCCGCAATCTCCCCCTCATCCATAATAAGGATAAAGTCAGAATCTTTTATGGTTGAAATCCTGTGGGAAATAATAATAGTCGTAAGATTTTTTGTCCTGATTTTTAAGTCTTTAAGTATCATTTCTTCGGTATTTGTGTCTATATTTGAAAATGTATCATCCATTATCAGTATTTCAGGTTCATAAAATAAGGCCCTGGCAATTGCAAGCCTTTGCTTCTGTCCTCCGGAAAGAGTAATGCCTCTTTCGCCGACAATTGTATGGTATTTGTCCGGAAAAGTTTCGATGTCTTCATGGAGGTGGGCGATTTTTGAAGCTTCAATTATTTTTTTATCTAACTCTTCTTCAGAAAGTCCGGCAGTTTTTTCTTCCTTCCCAAATATTATGTTTTCCCTGATAGTGCTTGAAAAAATAAACGGATCTTGGGTGACATATGCAATATTTGACCTTAAGGTCTTTAGAGATATCTCTTTTATGTCGACTCCGTCAAACATTATGGAGCCTTCCTGGATGTCATATAAGCGGGGGATTAAATTAACTATTGTGGATTTTCCTGACCCTGTAAAACCGGCAATACCTGTTTGGGTTCCGGGCCTTATCTTAAAACTTATTTTTTTAACCGTCCAATTGAAGTTATTAGGATCGGCATCACTATCATTTTGGGAGATTGTTGAGGTTTCATCTTCACCTTTGCCGGTCAGGCCGCTGCCCGCGCCGGTATCTGCATTACCTGCAATGTTTCCCGTGATATTATCAATCTTTTCTTTACTCTTCTCTTTGTCCCCGGCAGCTGCTTTGTCTTTCTCTTTGTCTTTAACGGGCTCATCTTCATAAATTTCATAACTCTTAAGTTTGGGGTATTTAAAACAGACGTCTCTAAACACAATATTTCCGCTCAATTTTTTTATAATTACCGGCTTTACAGGCTCTTTTATGCCGGGAGCTATATTAAAAATCTTATTTATCCTCCCCATTGAGACCTCGCCTCTCTGGATGAGGTTGATGACCCACCCAAGGGACATAAGGGGCCATGCCAAAGCTATAATATAAGCGCTGAACTGGACAAACTGTCCGATTGTAAGGCGGCCGTTTATTACCTGGAAACCACCGATTATCAATACAACCAGTGAGCCGATGCCGCCCACCAATATCATAAGGGGCCAGAATAAGCTTCGCACCCTGGCAAGAGCCATGTTTTTATTTATATATTCCCTGTTTAGTTCGGCAAAAGTATTTATTTCATTGCCTTCCTGGGTAAAGGATTTGACTACCTTGATTCCTGCAATACTTTCCTGGGTTCTCGCAGAAAGCAGGGCATAATGCTCCTGGGAAAGTTTAAACCTGTTGTGAAGCGTTGCGCTTAGCCTGCTTACAATAAGGGGCAGCAATGGGATCGCTATAAGCGAATATAAGGTGAGATTGACACTTATAAAAAACATTACGGTCAGTGTAGATGCAAAAGCAAAGACAGTGCTAAAAAGGTTTAACAGCCCCGGGCCCAGGAAATTTCTAACGGCATCCAGGTCATTGGAAATAAGCGCCATGATGCTTCCTGTGCGGTTATTTTCAAAAAATGACGAGTCAAGCCGCTGCAGGTGAATAAAAAAATCTGCCCTTATGCTGTATTCCATCTTCCTTGACACCCCTATCAAGAGCCGTCTCATATAAAACCGGAATATTCCTTCAACAGCAGCCAGCCCCACTATCAGTGCCGCATATGCTATAAGTTGAGGCTTTGATTGCGGGTAATCCTTGATACTGTCAATAACCAGCTTTAATATCCAGGGCAGAGCAAGCGCAATTGCATTTGTGGCAATAATATGGAGTATGCTGCCAATTATCGGCATTCTGTGTTTTTTAAAATATTTGGCAAGTGTCAGGAGTTGTTTTATTTGTAATCACCATTTTATAGTTTTAAAGTTTTTTAAATAATAAAAAAGCTTATCAAAATCCTATTTATAAGTATAATATATTTTAGTTTCTGAAAAACAGTATTTTTGGTTAACTATAAAAAGGTTTTTACTTTAATTGCAAAAAAACTTTTATTGTGACAAATAAAATAAATATAATCATAAAATCATAAATAGTAATTATTTTTTTAAGTAAAAAAGGAGAATCTGATGGCTTATATTTTAGGCATGGATATCGGCACAAGTTCCACAAGGGCTATTATTATAGATGAGGACGGAAAACTTATTGCCTCTGCAACGAGCGAGTACCCGCTTATCACTCTAAAGCCCGGATGGGCGGAACAAAAACCCGAAGACTGGTGGAAGGCATCGGTAGAAGTCATTAAAAAAGTCATCGAAAAATCCAAAGTCAAACCCGGAGATATTGCTGCAATAGGCCCCTCCGGTCAGATGCACGGCAGCGTTTTTTTAGGCAAAGACGGAAATGTGCTCCGACCTGCGCTCCTTTGGTGCGACCAGAGGACACAAAAGCAGTGTGATGAGATTTACGATATCTTTGGTTATGAAGGTTTCATAAAGCTTTCATATAATAAGGCGCTTACAGGTTTTACGGCTCCCAAGATATTGTGGCTCAGGGAGAATGAACCCGAAGCGTATAAGAATTTATTTAAGATATTGCTGCCGAAGGACTACATAAGATTCATGTTATCCGGCACTTATGCGACTGAAGTATCTGACGGTTCAGGCACAATATTGATGGACATTGCAAAAAGAAAATGGTCTGATGAGATCCTCTCGGGTTTAAAAATAGATAAAAACCTACTTCCGGACTTATATGAGTCCTGCGAAGTATCTGCAAAAGTAAGCGCCGAAGCGGCAAGGATCACCGGGCTTAAAGAGGGCACCCCGATTGCCGGCGGCGCAGGGGACCAGGCGGGTGGAGCAGTAGGTTCAGGGATTGTAAAACCCGGGCTTATCTCTGATTATATCGGCACAAGCGGTGTGGTTTTTTCATACAGTGAAAAGCCGGCTTACGACACACAGGGGAGGCTTCATTCATTCTGCCACGCGGTGCCGGGCAAATGGCATATGATGGGAGTGACGCTTGCAGCAGCAGGCTCACTTAAATGGTATGATGATAATTTTGGCCCCAGCAGCCAAATCAAAGAAAAATATCCTGATGTTAAGAGCTATAAGCTTTTGGACCTTCAGGCCCAGAATGTAAAATGCGGTTCTGAGGGGCTTATCTTCCTGCCGTATCTTTCCGGTGAGCGCACACCACATGCGGATCCGTACGCAAGAGGGGTATTTTTCGGCCTTTCATATTTGCATGGGCAGGACCACTTTGTAAGGGCGATCCTGGAAGGAGTTGCTTACAGCCAGTTTGACTGCCTGTCGCTGATGAATGAAGTCGGGGTAAAAACAGACAAGGTAATTCTTTTTGGCGGCGGCGCAAAAAGCAAAATATGGAAGCAAATAATAGCTGATATATTCAATGTGAAAATTGCAACGCTGAATGTTGAGGAAGGGCCATCATATGGCGGGGCGCTGCTTGCAGGAGTTGGCTGCGGGATATATAGAAGTATCCAGGATGCAACAGACAGGGTAATAAAGGAAGTTGAAGAAGTAAACCCCATTCCTGTTAATGCTGAAAAATATAAAAAAGCATATGAGATATACAAATCGCTTTACAAAGACCTGAAAGACGACTTTTCAAAGCTTAACAGTATTGCATGAATAATGAATATTTAGGTATAAATAATTAAGGTATAAATATTTTAGGATTTTTTCTTTTTATCTTATTGACTTTAATATTTCAGCCTTTTGTGTTTCACTGAAATCATTGCTGTATAACCTTAAGAATAATTCTTTTTTTAGCTGGCAGGGACTTAAATCCCGGTTTTTGTGTTTTTCTGTTATTGATGCAATTGCAAATTTTACAGCGAATTCAAACATGGAAAATCCCATCTGCATTCTCTCTTCGCCGGTCTTTTCTCTGAAAAGTCCATTGAAAAAGTCATCGGCTGCATAATGAGAGGCAACATCCCCTGAATTTTTATTTCTGCTTTCCAACTTCAAACCTCTTTAGATAATCTGTAAGATTTAACTTTGCGGCCCATTTCCCTATATAGTCCAAATCCACTTTTTCTTTAAGCAGCATTTCTATATCCCTGTTTTGAATTTCAGAGTTGCTGTCTAGTGCCCATATTGCTTTGGAAATGATAAGATCCTCGATGCTTACAATATAGATTTCAAAATCCTCAAATTTTACTGAAATCCTTCTCTCAAATTCTTTTTTTCTGTACTCCGAATTTTTTCGAACAATAAAATCTACTTTTACAAGTTCGTCATTATGAATTATATTGAAGGCCTGCTCTTCTTTAATTGCTGACTTGATTGAATTAAGATTTATATAGTAATCCTTTTTAAACAAATCGAAAAATTTTCCAGGTTCGTTTATTTCCACGATTATATCAATATCTCTTGTCATCCTTGGCTGCACATAGTAATTCATTGCTGTAGAGCCGCTCAGCATGTATGCAATATTGTTCGTAGATAATTTGCCAGTGACATCTTTTAAGATTTCAAATTCATTTACCATGGACTAATTATAGCTTTATTTACGGCTTTATTAAACCAATATTGCGGAGGCTTTTAGTTTTATGAAAGTAAAATACTTTTCTACTTGATATAGGCTGTTAACACAATAAAATCATCAAGGTAAGCTTAACTTAACAAAAGAAATGCTTTTTCAATTAATTATAAGTAGGCTCAATAAAAATCATCGAAGGGAATTAAATTCAACAAAGGTAAAATATATAAAAGTAAAACATATTTTCACTTAAAGTGAAAAACTTATAGTAAAAATATTTAAAATTTTTTTATAAATTTTCTTGACATCCATTTTATTATAAACTACAATCTTGTTTGAGTTAAAAGCTTTTTTACATGGTTTTTATACTCTTTATGTGCTGGAGGTTTTATTGTTTAGTGATAGGGATAAAAGTTATCCGATTGAGCTGGTTGCAGAGTTTCTTGGGGTAAACAGCAGGACCTTGTATTATTACGAAAGGTTCAGTCTTGTTGTACCGGTGCGCAGGGGAAGAAAAAGGTATTATTCAAAGGAAGACATAAGCTGGCTCGAATATGTACGTGAGATGATGTATGACCAGGGAATGAACCTGCGTTCAATAATCGTCCTGATAAAAAGAAGAGATGATGTGATACTGACTAAATGTCCTGAAGATGTTGTAAATTCCTTCAAGAACTACTTGATGAGGATGGAAGATTAGTTTTGATATTTTGGTGTCGATGGTATTATCCGGCATTTGAAGGGCAGAATGGAAGGACCTCATGGAAGGATAGCATAACAGTAGGATAAATAAATATAATAACGGGGGGATGTATAAATAAAAAACATGATAGATAAAAGCAATATAAAAGCAAACAGTTTAAAAGGCCAAAATATAGGCCGAAATGATTTTTTAAGATTAATATGATTATAAATTAAGAAAGGATTGATTTAAAATGGGAAAAGCAGTAGGAATTGACCTTGGAACCACAAACTCCTGTATAGCAGTCATGGAGGGTGGCAAACCGGTTGTAATTACAAATACTGAAGGCGGAAGGACCACACCGTCAGTGGTTGCCTTAACTAAAAAAGGCGAAAGACTTGTGGGACAGATTGCAAAAAGGCAGGCAGCATTAAACCCTGAAAACACTATTTACTCGATTAAAAGGTTTATTGGAAGGAAATATACCGAAGTTGAAAGCGAGAGAAAAATAGTTGCCTACCAGGTGCTTGAAGGAGCAAATACGCTTGCTGAAGTAAAGATGTATGACAGGAATTACACTCCCGAAGAGATTTCAGCAATGATACTCCAGAAGCTGAAAGCTGATGCGGAATCATACCTTGGGACGCAGGTAACCGACGCAGTGATAACTGTACCGGCATACTTTAATGATGCGCAAAGACAGGCAACAAAAAATGCCGGTAAGGTTGCCGGCCTTAATGTCCTTCGTATTATCAATGAGCCGACAGCAGCAGCCCTTGCTTACGGGCTCGATAAGAAGAAAGATGAGAAAATTCTTGTATTTGACCTCGGTGGCGGTACTTTCGATGTATCAGTGCTGGAAGTCGGGGATGGTGTATTTGAAGTAAGAGCCAGCCATGGTGACATGCATCTTGGCGGCGATGATTATGATAACAGGATAATGAATTTTATCGCAGATGAATTCAAGAGGGACCAGGGTATTGACCTGCGCCTGGACAGACAGGCTTTGCAGAGGCTTATTGAAGCATCAGAAAAAGCAAAGGTGGAGCTGTCAAGTGTTATGGAGACTAATATAAACCTGCCCTTCGTGACAGCTGATGCCAATGGACCGAAACATTTGGAAACCAAATTGACCCGTGCCAAATTCGAGCAGATTACAGCAGATTTAACTGACAGGTGCAAAGGCCCGATGGAAAAAGCATTGAAGGATTCTGGTTTTAAATTAAGCGAGCTCGACGAAGTAATACTTGTCGGCGGCGCAACAAGGATGCCTGTTATACAGGAACTTGTAAAAAATATTACCGGCAAAGAACCTAACAAGAGCGTTAACCCGGATGAAGTTGTGGCAGTTGGCGCAGCAATCCAGGCTGGAGTTCTCATGGGGGACGTCAAAGACATAGTGCTTCTCGACGTTACGCCTTTGTCTCTTGGGATTGAAACTCTTGGCGGCGTAATGACAAGGCTCATTGACAAGAATACGACAATACCTACCAAAAAGAGCGAAGTATTTACAACTGCGGCAGATAATCAGACAAGCGTTGATATTCATGTTCTGCAGGGTGAGAGAGAAATGGCGGGCGACAACAAGACGATCGGAAGGTTCAGGCTGGACGGAATTCCGCCTTCACCGAGGGGCATACCGCAGATCGAAGTTACTTTTGATATAGATGCCAACGGGATTGTAAATGTAAGCGCAAAGGATATGGCTACAGCCAAAGAACAGAAGATAACAATTACGGCAACTTCACATCTTTCTGATGCCGAGATTGAAAGGATGGTAAATGAAGCAAAAACCCATTCTGACGAGGACAAGAAAAAGAGGGCGCTTGCAGAATCAAGAAACAAAGGGGACAGCCTTGTTTACAGCGCAGAAAAGTTTTTAAAAGATATTGGTGAGAAAGCTCCCGTTGATTTAAAGACAAAGATAGATGACCAGATTAAAGCGCTGAGGAAAGCCCTTGAGTCTGATAATCCGGATGCCATCAACAAGGAAATAGATGAATTGCAGAAACTTCAGGACGAACTTTCACAGAAGATGTATGCGCAGGCCGGCGCCCAGGCAGGCCCAGGTGCCGGTGATCCAGGCAGCGCAGGTCCCGGACAGCAGCAAGGCCCGCAGGATGCAGGGGCAGACAGCTCCCAGGCAGGTGGCAGCGGCGGAAACCATGAAGATGTGATTGATGCTGAATTTGAAGCAAAGGATGAAAAATAATAAAAGTGATTATGGAATTTATGGTAAACATAAACTGTAAATTTACTAAGGATTAATAATGATGCTGCCCATAGCTTATAAAAAGGTTGTGGGCAGCTCTGATTAATGAATTGTTTATAAGCCTTAGAGTCAGCCAAACATGATGGAGCGTATTTATTAATTGGTTTGGCTGCAATTGGGCAAAGATACAGCGGCAGACAAACTTAATGGGGCATATTTATTAATTGGTTTGGCCGCCAAATGAGAAAATATCTGAGGCCGGAAGCGAATGTGTTAAATTGAATATAATTATCTATTTTAAATATAACAGGTGAACTAAATGGAATATAAGGATTATTACAAGGTCCTTGGTGTTGCAAAAACAGCGACACAGGATGAGATAAAAAAAGCATACAGGAAACTTGCCAGGCAATTTCATCCAGATGCAAATCCGGGCAACAAGGAAGCGGAAGAAAAATTCAAATCTATTGGCGAAGCATACGAAGTATTAAAGGATCCTGATAAGAGATCCAAATATAATCAGATGGGCGCAAACTGGAAGCAATTTTCAAGAGCCGGGGCGCAGCCCGGAGGGCAGCAGCGCGGGCAGGGACCCGGCAGCGGGCAATCGTATCAATATGATTTCAGTGGAAGCAGTTTTGATTTTGGCGACCAGGGCGGGGATTTTTCAGACTTTTTTGAAACTTTTTTCGGCCGCGGTTCGGACGAGAGATATTCCACAATTTTTAACAATGCCCAGGGAGCAAATGCAGGGACAAGAACGGGCGCACAAAACCAGACGGGCGGCCAACAGCAGAAAAAGAATTTCTGGAGAGCCGGGGCAGCACAAAAGGGCCAGGACTATCAGTATGACCTGAATATAACCCTGAGAGAGGCCTATTCGGGTACCCAGAGAGAAATGAGCCTTCAACAGGAAGGCAGGATCCGGACTGTAAGTGTAAAGGTCCCGAAAGGCATAAAAGATGGCGGCAAAGTCCGGGTAAGGGGTGAAGGCGGAAAGGGAGCAAGAGGCAGTGAAAACGGCGATCTGTATCTTGCCATCCATATACTGCCGCACCATTACTTTACAGTGAAGGAAGCTGATCTTTACAGTGAAGTACCCGTTACTCTTACGGAGGCTATTTTTGGCGCCAAGATAGATATACCCACATTTGAAGGGTATGTTTCAATGAAACTTCCCCCAAGCACACAGACCGGAAAAACTTTAAGGTTAAAAGGAAAGGGAATGCCGAAAGTCAAAAGCGCTGAATACGGTGATCTATATATTAAGATAAAAGTTGTCATACCCACTGACCTGACTGAGGAGCAGAAGAAGTTTCTGTTTGGTTTTGCGAAGACTTACACTGAAAACCCAAGGAGCGGTATTACTATTTAAAGAGAAGTTGATTTATTTATGGATTTTGAAAAATTGACACTAAAATCCCAGGAAGCTTTGGCAAAAGCACAGACTATAGCTTCCGAATATGGACATCAGAGTATTGAAGATTTTCACCTCATGGATGCACTGCTGGAGCAAAAAGAAGACCTTATCCCTGCAATCCTGCAAAAACTTAATGTAAATCTTGATATATTAAAAGATGACATAACCAATATTCTCAAAAAATATCCAAAGATTTCTGGACAAAATGTCCGGATATATATAGGAGCAGAGCTTAATAATATTTTAAATACTGCTTTTAAGGAAGCACAGCAGTTAAAAGATGAATTTGTAAGTACGGAACATTTGCTGATAGCGATGTCTGAAGGCCGTGGTAAAGTGGCAGAGCTTTTAAAGGCCAGAGGTGTTACAAAAGACAGTATTTACCGGATCCTGGTCGACATCAGGGGGACACAAAGGGTAACAGATGCAAATCCGGAAGATAAATATCAGGCGCTGCAGCGTTTCGGTAAAGATATCACAGATCTTGCCAAAAAACATAAGCTTGACCCTGTAATAGGGCGTGACGATGAGATAAGAAGAGTGATGCAGGTCCTGTCACGGAGGACAAAGAACAATCCGGTCCTTATTGGTGAACCGGGTGTGGGTAAGACTGCAATTGTTGAAGGTCTTGCGCAGCGGATTGTTTCCGGGGATGTTCCCGAAGGTCTGAAGGGCAAGAAAATTATAGCAATAGATATCGGTGCCATGCTTGCGGGCGCAAAATACAGGGGAGAATTTGAGGACAGGTTAAAAGCTGTTTTAAAAGAAATCACCAAATCACAGGGCAAGATAATAGCTTTTTTCGATGAACTTCACACCATCGTCGGAGCAGGCGCTACTGAAGGTGCGGTTGATGCTGCAAATATGTTAAAGCCAATGCTTGCGAGGGGCGAGCTTCATGCCATAGGTGCAACGACCCTTGACGAATATAGGAAATATATTGAAAAAGATGCTGCGCTTGAGAGAAGGTTTCAGCCGGTCCTGGTAAGCGAACCGACAGTTGACGATACGATTGCAATACTGCGGGGGCTTAAAGAGAGATATGAGGTCCATCATGGAGTAAGGATAAAAGATTCTGCACTTATTGCTGCGGCAGTATTGTCAGACAGGTATATTTCTGACAGGTTCCTTCCTGATAAGGCCATTGACCTGATAGATGAGGCGGCCTCCAGGCTGAGAATCGAAATAGACAGCATGCCCACAGAAATCGATGAGCTTGAGAGAAAGATAAAGCAGCTTGAAATAGAAGAGCAGGCCTTAAAAAAAGAAAAAGACAAAGCTTCAAAAGAAAGAATAGATAAAATAAAAGCAGACCTTTCAGATCTTAAGGAAAAGAGCAGTGTAATGAAGCTGCATTGGGTGCAGGAGAAAGAAGCTATCAAAGATATAAGGAACCTTAAAGAGGAAATAGAAAAAACCAGGCTTTCTGCCGATCAGGCCGAGAGGGATGCGGATCTTGCAAAAGCTGCAGAACTTAGATACGGCAAACTCCTTGAATTAAATAAAAACCTTGAAGAAAAAAATAAAAAGCTTGAAAATTTGCAGAAAAACCAGAAGATGCTCAAGGAAGAAGTAGATGAGGAAGATATTGCTGAAACTGTTGCCAAATGGACAGGTATTCCCGTTTTAAAACTTATTGAAGGTGAAATGGAAAAACTCATCCACATGGAGGAAAGGCTTGAGCATAGGGTTATCGGTCAGGAAGAAGCGATTAATGCTGTGTCAAATGCCATAAGGCGTGCACGTGCAGGTCTGCAGGACCCCAACAGGCCAATCGGCTCATTTATTTTTGTTGGTCCAACAGGAGTGGGCAAGACTGAACTTTCAAAGGCTCTTGCGGAATTTTTGTTTGATGATGAAAAAGCTATGATACGAATTGACATGTCGGAGTATATGGAGAAACACACCATATCAAGGTTGATAGGCGCACCACCAGGCTACGTCGGCTATGATGAAGGCGGATACCTTACAGAAGCTGTCAGGAGAAAACCTTATAGTGTTTTGCTTCTTGATGAGATTGAAAAAGCTCACCCTGATGTGTTTAATATATTGCTCCAGATACTGGATGATGGAAGGCTCACAGATGGACATGGCAGGACCGTCGATTTTAAGAATACTGTTATCATAATGACATCCAATATCGGCAGCCAGTGGATAATTGAGCTTGGGGAAAAAGACGAGCAGGAAATGCGCACAAGGATAAATGAGGCGTTAAAAGCCAGTTTTAAGCCTGAATTTTTGAACCGTATTGATGATATCATAATATTTCACAGGTTGGGAATTAAAGAGATAAAGCAGATCGTCGATATACAAATTGAAAAACTAAAGACAATACTGGAAGTTAAAAAATTAAAGCTTGAGATCACAGATGCGGCTAAAGAGTTGCTGGCAAATGAAGGTTTTGACCCGGCTTTTGGTGCCCGTCCCTTAAAACGTGTCATTCAGAATGAAGTCCAGAATGAACTAGCCATGAAACTTTTGAGCGGCGAGATTAAGGAAGACAATAAGGTAATTATCGATACAAGCCCTGAGTTCCAATCGCTTGTTTTCAAAGTGGAGTAAATGAATATTTTTCTGTTCTGACATCGAACTTTGCAATACAAATTTGAGAGTTTTTATGCTTTTGGCTCTATATTATCCACCCCGCCAAGCAAGTCTGCCCAGTTTTCCGGAAAACCTTCATAGTACTTTTTATCCTCCAGCTTGTAATGATTCCAGATACTTGCCCTTATAATAGAAGGCGCTCCTACAATAATAAGGTAAAACCAACCAAGACAGAGAGATTGAATTGTGTGGCCATACTCATGTTTTATCGCTCTTAAGTTATTTAGATCAATATCATTTAAAAAAATCATAAAAGACAGGGATATCCCTCCGGGAAAATCCTTGACAAAAAATACTTTTGAATCTTTATAATCAATTGCCTGTATGATTCTTTTTTTCATAATAGTATATAAAATTAAGGCCAATAAAAGTTGAGGCAGTTCCCATGGTATAAATAATTTTCTTAACATTTCTTTCTCCTGCGATTGCTAAGATGTATACAGATATAGATACAGGTTTATGTGTATTGTTAATAACTTGGGCTTATATTTTTTTCCTTTTAAAAACTTTATTTCCAATAATCTGGCTTAAATAATTTTTATGATATAAATTATAAACAGTTTTAAAATTAATATTTATTAAAAGAAAGTAAAATTTAAGAATAATGAAAAATCAAATAATAGATTTTGCCGATGTGGAAAATAAAAATTTTATTCTGGAAATTTCCGGCATGAACAGCTTGGGCCAGGGTGTGGGTAAAATCGATGGGTTGACTATATTTGTTGCCGGTGCAATAACAGGTGAAAAAATAGATGCACAAGTCACTGAACTTAAGAAAAACTACTGCATTGGCAAAATAAATAAAATAATTGAACCCTCCCCTTACAGAACCGCGCCTTTCTGTGAGGTATTTGACAATTGCGGGGGCTGCAGCCTTCAACACATTTCGTATGATTACCAGCTTGACTATAAAACCGGGAAAGTCAGGGATGAAGTGGAGAGGATTTCGGGAATAAAGGATATAAAAATAAATAAAATCATTGGCATGAAAAACCCGCTAAATTACAGGAACAAGGCTGAATACTTTATAAATCCTCCGACAGGCAGTGCAGTCTGCAGTGAATCTGGAAGTGGATTCGACAATGAGTCCGAAAATGATTTCAGCATTGGATTTTATGCGAGGGGAAGCCATGAGGTTGTTGCCCATAAAATTTGCCACATCTGCACTGTTGAAAGCAACGAAATTAAAAATTACTTCAAAGAACTAGTGAGTAAAAATAATATTTTTAACTTAAAAAGCCTGACTGTAAGAAAATCTTTTGGTACGGATGAGGCCATGGTCATTATTTCGGCATTTGAAAATAAAAACGCAAATAACCCGGCAGATAACCCCGGCGCAGTTTCCGGTCATGATGAGATAAATACTTCTATTTTTAAAGCGCTTGCCGGCAGCCTGACTGTCAAATTCCCTTCAATAAAAAGTATTTACCTTAACATTTCAGGAAAACACCGCTCAACCTATTATCTACTCCTGGGCAAAAAAACAATCAGGGAAAATCTCAGTAATTATGGTTTTGACATATCTCCTGGTTCTTTTTTCCAGGTAAATACAAAGGGGGCTGAAATATTATTTGCAACAGCCTTAAAATACGCAGGGCTTTCAGGCAGCGAGGAAGTGCTGGATCTTTACTGCGGTACAGGCGCAAGCACCATTTTAATTTCAGGGCATTGCAAAATAATAATTGGGGTCGAAGTGCTCAAGGGCGCGGTGGATGACGCAAAAGCAAATTCCAGATTAAATGGCGTTAAAAATGTGGGATTTGTACAGGGCGAAGCATTAAAAATGCTAAGGGAGCTAAAAAGAAAAAATCAAGTCCGGGAAGGCACCTTTGATGTTTCAATTATAGACCCTCCAAGGACAGGCATGGAAGCAGAAGTAATAGAAGCGATTGCTAATCTTAAGATAAATAAAATTGTCTATATTTCCTGCAACCCATCCACGCTTGCAAGAGATATAAAAAGGTTTTCAGAAAATGGATATTCCACAATAGAGATACAGCCTGTTGACATGTTCCCGCACACAGAGCATGTGGAGTGTGTCGCTTTGATATCCCGCGAAGCTTCTTAAATACTGTAAAACTGTTTTCATCTTAAATCAAAAAGTAAAAGCATATAAGAAATAATCCTATAAACAGGTTTATTTAAATGTATTGAAGATATAAGTATTTTTTAATAAAAGTCTACAAAGGGTCAAAGTTCATAATTTTTTATTTTGCAGTAGCAGGATTGACAATCAGCTCTTCATCACCACCAAAATCCAAAATATTGTCATTATTTATATTATCATAACCAGGTGTTGTTAGCTGTCCGGTAATACTATTGTCAGCTATTGCACTTTTAGTCTTCACACTGATTGTTTCGGATTTATCAGCGATTAAAATTCCGGATTTTTGCACCCGCGCGGATTTGCCTGCCTGGAAGGACTCTGTCGGCTGGGAAGGTTTACCGGAGATCGAAAAGATTTCGGCTTCTTCCTTAAGCTCCAAAAACTCTTTTTTAAGTTCTTCAGTTATTTTGTCTATTATTTTTTTATATTCATTTTTATCAGCCAGACTACTCAGTTCTTCCATTATGTTTTCAGCCATGGGGTCTATGGGATCACCGATAAACACATGAATTCTGCGATAAGTGTTCATAAAAAGGGAAGCAATCCCTTCAAAAACAGGATGTCTTCCAACCCAGCCTTCATCAGTCGGCCCAAGGCTGACATTATGCATGTAAACCGGGACTATGGGAATTTTTGTCTTAAAGCTTAAATATGCCGCGCCATCATGGAATTTGCCAAATTTTCCTTTTTTAAATAAATCTCCTTCAGGGAAAATTCCAAAAGATATTTTTTTATTGGTTGAAATTAAAAGCAGCTCTTTAAAACTTTTGAAATTTTTCCAGGCTTCCCTCTGAAAAACAGGCGTACTGTCTGCAAATTTTCGCATGAAAAAAGCTGTAAAACTGTTTGTAAATCTCTCGCTGTCAGCGAGAAAATGTATTTTTCTCCTTAGCGCGCCGAGAGCGATTATCGGGTCTGCACCTGTTGTATGATTAAAAGCAAAGATCACTGCATGGTTGTTTGGGATTTTTTTTGGGTTTGAGATCCTTATTCTTAAAAAGGACCTATAGAAGTTTATAAACAGGATTCTTGGCAAGTTATAAAATGCATATGCAAACTTGTTACCGATAAGTTTTACGATCTTCATAATTTAAAATTCTAAATTCATAATTTTATTATTTCAATCTGCTATTCCTTATAACATAGTGTATATCCTTAGTCAATCAGCTTGAAGGTATGGCAAATATTCTCGTAATGGGTTCCTCTCCAGTAGTATTTACCGCATCTGGCGCAATACTGAAAACTTTCTTGAGTCCTAAAGACGTAAGGAGGGACCTTGCCTTCCAACTCTAGCTTTCTTACTTTTTCAAGCAAAGAATTACATTCAAGGCATCTGGAAAGAAGCGGTGCCAGATTTAAGCTTAAAACATCTTTTACCTGCTTTAACTGCTTCAGAAAATCATCATCTCTTATCAGTATTGAATTTATTATCTTATTTTTACATTCTTTTCTCTGAAGCATCAGGGAATCCCTGGTAAGAATTATCCTGTCCTGGTCTTTTGCTATTAGGAGTATCTCATCATCATCAATATTATTAATATAAAGGACATCACTGCCGGCCATTCTTAAATACCTTGCAAGTTTCCCAAGCATAACATCGGCGATAAATTTCATAATCTAAAAAAAGTAACAAAAGAAAAAAATATTAAAAATTATTATATAATAATAATACTTTCATTTTTAATAGACGAATTTATAAAACTTGTGTTTTAATAAAATTGGAAATAAATTTTATATATAAATAGGTCTGTAAATATAAGACTGCATTTTCGAAAAAAGAGCCTTTACCGGTCAAGTTGATTAAATATACCTTTAAAGTTTACTGCAAAAAATTGAGTTTATGTCCGGCTTTTAAAGATAAAATACCATTAGAATCACATTAGGAATTTTTTCAAATCCAGCAAATAAATTTTAATTTAAAAAAATTTAAAAATCTTTGTTTGACATTAGTATAACTTTATGATATATATCTTAAAGTTTTATATCATATAGTTATATAACTAATATTATTTGTAATTATGATTTGGAGGAGGATATGGCAAGGGAAGATAAGACACAATACGCAATTCTTGGCGCCCTGATGCATGGGCCTTTTAGCGGTTACGATCTAAAAAAAATGATAAATAACAGCATAGGCTTTTTCTGGTCAGAAAACTATGGGCGGATTTATCCAGTCCTTGGCAGCCTTGAAACAAAAGGTTTCATAAAAAAACAGGTAATTGAGCAGGAGAAAAAACCTTCAAAACATCTATATACGGTAACTGATGGGGGCAGGGAATTTTTTTTGAAGTGGCTTGACAAACCTGCAGAGTTTGAAAAAATCCGTCATGAACTTCTTTTAAAGATCTTTTTCGGTAATTTTTCTACAGATATAAGCAATAGTGAAAAACTGCAAACTGAGATTAAATTTCATAGTGCGCTCCTGGAGAAATATGCTGAAATAGAAAAAATTATGTGTGGCGAAAGCCAGCAGACTGCTGAGCCATCTACCCCGCCGATTGTTAATCCTCAACTCCAGGCTTTATCCGGACAGCCGTCTGAATCGCAAATCAGTTTATCACCCGAGCTGCAAGTCCAGCTGCAGCTCCAGCCACACTCTCAACACGAGGAAAGTGAAAAGTACTGGAAGATGACACTTGAATTCGGTAAGCTCTATTCTGCTATGTCCATCCAATGGTGTAGGGAAATCATCGGCGCATTTGCTGATAATTGTAAAAATCATAATGAAATTGGTAAATGAGTGTCATGGATAAAAAGGCAGATTTCTATTTTTAAATGAGAGAATTTTTAACCCCCGGAAATGGTTTCCCGGTAATTTAGGTTAATTGGCAGAAATTATAAAGTCATTCTACAAAGGAAAAAGTTAAAAGTATTAAATTGTCAAAGGAGCAGGATATGAAAATAATATGTTTATGCGGAAGCCCCAAGGGTCCGGTCAGTGTGACAATGCAGTATGTAAAATATCTCGAGTTAAAATATCCCCAGCATGAATTTGTCCATATACATGCAGCACAGCAGATACACAGACTCGAGAAGAACATGGAATTCTTTGATGAGATAATGGAGAAAATAAAATCGGCAGATTTTGTTCTCTGGGCATTCCCTCTGTATATCCTGCATGTACACGGAAACTTTAAAAGATTTATTGAGCTTATATTTGAATTTAAAAAAGAAAAGATATTTGAAGGAAAATACTGCGCAGCAATCAGTTCGTCGATAAATTTTTATGACAATACTGCCCACAACTATATTAATGCAATTTCTGATGATCTTGGGATGAAGTATATTGATTTCTTTTCAGCGCATATGAACCTTCTTACTAAGTCGGAAGGCAGAAAAAAACTGCTGGGCTTTGCGGAATATATATTTAATTGTATAGATTCAAAAATTCTTCCTGCAAAGCATTATGATAAGATAGATTATATTGAAAAGCCCTATTTGCCGGGCGCCGGTCTCGAAAGGAAAAGCAAAACGGGTAAAAAAGTGGCGATTCTTGCCGATAACCATTATAACAACCTGGATAAAATGATAGAAAGGTTTAAAAATTCCTTTGCTGATGAAACCAATCTTTATTACCTTTCTGATGTGGATATAAAGGGAGGCTGCCTTGGATGTCTAAAATGCGGCCCGGATAACAAGTGCGCCTATGATAAAAAAGACGGCTTAAAGACTTTTTTCAATGATGAAATAAAAACTGCGGATATGATTGTTTTTGCAGGAAAAATAAGGGACAGGTATCTTTCTTCAGAA
>Ga0182021_10002212_pt1 | contig 22687 bp, 21 predicted proteins | sample 612E3MmetaG_FD_120493 | JGI IMG/M metagenome (GOLD analysis project Ga0182021, IMG submission 120493) | Permafrost microbial communities from Stordalen Mire, Sweden - 612E3M metaG (Illumina Assembly) | ecosystem: Environmental > Terrestrial > Soil > Wetlands > Permafrost | place: Sweden... | reverse complement strand
TATATGCTTATATCGATCCTGCAGTTGATCGCTATAAAAAACTGGAAGAAGAACCTCAAGATGAATTTAAAAAAGCATTGACTTCATTTGTCCGCCTTTATTCTTTCTTATCTCAGATAATGCCGTTTCAAGATGTTGAATTAGAAAAATTATATTCATTTGGAAGATTCTTATTAACTAAGCTTCCAAAAGTTGATTACACAGAAAGAATGAAACTTGATAATGAAGTAGCTCTAGAATATTATCGACTTCAAAAAATTGCTGAGGGAGATTTAGTTCTTCAAGTCCAAGGGGAGTATGGACTTAATCCTGTTACCGAAGCCGGAATAGACAGACCCAAAGATGAAAAAGATAAGCTTTCGAATATTTTAAATCTTCTCAATGATAAATATGGTACAGATTTTACTGATGCTGATAGATTATATTTTGAACAACTTGAACAAGCTCTTTATGAAAATGATGAGTTAAAAATAAGAGCTAAGAATAATCCGATTGAGAATTTCAAGTACGCTTTTGATGATGTTTTTATTCAAACTTTAATCGACAGAATGGATGCAAACCAAGAAATTTTTGATAAGATTATGATTAATAACGAATTCAAACAAGACGTAAAAGAGTGGTTGACAAAGAAAATTTATGAAAGATTTAAGGAAAATTAATTAGAAGTTCTTAAAGAAATATCTCCGAATATGTATAAAGCATGATGAGATCCAACAGGCTTTATACTTTATAAACGATAAGGAAAGTGTGAAATCTTTTAAAATTCTCAATAAAGTAATCTCTTATTTTCTCTATCAAGTGGAGCTGATAAACCCCGATTATTAATCGGGGTTTATTATTTTTAAAGTATTTTTTTCATATCTATATCAGTAAAGATGTATAAGTAATTCCGCCTTTTGTATAACTCCATCTTGATTAAGCAAATTATATTAATGTCAGAAAAAATAATTTTTATAAAAAATAAATAAAAAGGATTTATAATGAAAAAACGAATGCTTGGGAAAAGTGGTTTGGAAGTATCATCTATTGGACTAGGTTGTATGGGTATGAGCTTTGGTTATGGTCCGGCCGCAGATAAAAATGAAATGATTTCTTTAATTCGTTCTGCTGTAGAAAAAGGAGTAACATTTTTTGATACAGCAGAAGTTTATGGCCCATTCATAAACGAAGAATTAGTTGGAGACGCACTCCAACCTTTTAGGAATAAGGTAGCGATTGCTACAAAATTTGGATTTAATCTTGATCCAAGTGGCAAAGAGCAATGGACAGGTCTTAATAGTCAACCAGAACACATTAAAGAAGTTGCCGAAGCCTCATTAAAAAGATTGAAGACAGACGTAATAGATTTATTTTATCAGCATCGAGTTGATCCAAATGTACCTATTGAAGAAGTAGCCGGTGCAGTAAAAGATCTTATTAAAGAGGGAAAAGTTAAACACTTTGGTCTTTCCGAAGCTGGAGTTAATACAATTCGTCGTGCACACGCAGTTCAACCAGTTACAGCACTTCAGAGTGAGTATTCTTTATTTTGGCGGGAACCAGAAGCAGAAATAATTCCTACATTGGAGGAACTTGGAATTGGGTTCGTTCCATTTAGTCCTCTTGGTAAGGGGTTTCTGACTGGGAAGATAGATGAAACTACAACATTCGATAAAAATGATTTTCGCAATACTGTCCCGCGCTTTTCACCAGAGAATAGAAAAGCAAATCAATCGTTAGTGGACTTACTTGGTCGAATAGCAAAAAATAAAAATGTTACATCCGCTCAAATTGCTCTTGCCTGGCTACTGGCACAGAAACCTTGGATTGTACCGATCCCCGGCACCACGAAACTTCATCGGCTTGAGGAGAACATTGGAGGTGCAAATGTGGAACTTTCTTCTGATGTATTAAAAGAGATTCAAGAAACTGCCTCTAAGATTACGATTACAGGTGATCGTTATTCGGCAAGTGCTCAAAAAATGATTGATAGATAAAACTAAAAAGCCAACGAATAAATTATAAATAATTAGGGCTAGTAGAATGAAAAAGGTAATCATATTAGGTGCAAGCGGAAGTTTAGCAAGGCACGTAATCGATAAACTTAATACAGATTCAGATATCCATCTTACATTGTTTTTAAGAGACAAACGCAGATTAAGAAACCTTGATGTTTCCAATTGCTCTGTCATAGAAGGCGATGTTCTAAATTACAAAACATTGAAGGAAGCAATTCAAGGACAAAATATTGTTTATGGAAACCTAGCAGGTGATTTAGGATTAATGGCGAAAAACATAGTTAAAGCTATGGATGAAACAAGTGTTAAAAAACTGATCTTTATTTCTTCTATTGGAATTTATGATGAACCCGTACGATCTGTGCTGAAACCTTATAGAGTTGCAGCAGATATTATTGAAGCATCAGATTTGGAATATACGATATTGCGACCAACCTGGTTTACAAATGACGATGAAGTGGATTACGAAATAACAAAAAAAGGTGAGCCGGAAAAAGGTAGTGTCATCTCAAGAAAAAGCATTGCCTCATTTATTTCAGAAGTTATTAAATCACCAGATAATTATAAAAGACAAAACTTAAGTATCAACAAACCGAATTCTTAATTAAATATTTGATAAAAAATAATCGAGTTGATATAAAAACATGAATTCATCTGAACTGAACCCAAATTCAAAAATAAAGCTAACAGATACAGCCATAAAAAATCACGAGGAACTATGGCCGGATTACATTTCAAGAGCCAAAGAAACTGACCCGGAATTAATTGAAGTGTTTGACAACTTTGCTTTCGACGAGGTAATTAGTTACGGTAATCTTGACACAAAAACCAGAGTGATGATGATATTAGCTTCTACTCTTGCTTGTAATGCTTTGGGTGAATTCAAAATGTTTGTCAATGCAGCGCTCAATGTTGGCGTCTCTCCAATCGAGCTAAAAGAAATTTTATACCAGTCCGTTCCTTATGTAGGAATCTCTAAAGTAGTAGATTTTGTTTATGCTACAAACGAAATATTTACAGAAAGAGATATTAAACTACCACTGGAAGGTCAATCTACTACGACACCCGAAACACGATTTGAAAAGGGATTAGCAATACAAAAATTAATTTTCGGAGAAATGATTGATAAGATGTATGAGACTTCTCCACAGAATCAGCTTCATATTCAAAAATATTTATCAGCGAATTGTTTCGGTGATTATTACACAAGAAACGGTTTAGATATAAAAACCAGAGAACTATTAACCTATTCAATGCTCATCAGCATGGGTGGAGTGGAATCACAAGTAAAGGGACATATTCAAGGCAATCTTAATGTGGGTAATGATAAAGTAATATTACTCAATGTTACAACACAATTGTTGCCTTACATAGGCTATCCCAGAACACTGAATGCAATAAAATGTTTAAACGAAGTAATAAAAGAATAAAAGGAATTGGAATTATGGAAACAAAAACTGTAAAAGCATACGGTACTGAAGCAACTGATGTACCTTTGCATTTATTAAATATTAAGCGTAGGGTGCTTTTACCGCACGATGTGGAAATGAAAATTCTCTATTGTGGTATTTGTCATTCTGATCTGCATCAGATTAATAATGATTTTGGACATACTATGTTTCCTCTCGTTCCCGGTCATGAGATTGTGGGCAAAGTAACTAAAGTTGGAGAACATGTTACAAAATTCAAAGTTGGTGACTTTGCCGCAGTAGGTTGTATAGTTGATTCATGTGGAAAATGTGAAAGCTGCGAGAATGATTTGGAACAATTTTGTGATAAAGGAGTAACCTTTTCGTTCAATAGTCCGGATAAGTATCTAGGTGGTGCTACCTACGGCGGTTTTTCTGAAACCTATGTAGCCAATGAGAAATATGTATTACATGTACCGGAAACTCTCGACTTAGCATCGGCTGCACCTTTGCTTTGTGCCGGTATTACGGTCTATTCTCCTTTGAGACATTGGCAGGCCGGTCCCAATAAAATGGTTGGTGTTTTAGGTATCGGTGGATTGGGACACTTGGCAATTAAAATCGCCAAGGCTATGGGAGCTCATGTGGTTGTATTTACTACATCACCTTCAAAAGTAGAAGACGCTAAACGTCTGGGTGCAGATGAAGCTGTATTATCTACTGACACTGAGCAAATGAAAAAATATACAAAAAAGTTGAATCTCATTATTGATACTGTTTCAGCTAAACACGATGTTAATATTTACCTTAATCTTCTGAAACATGATGGCAGTGTAGTCCTGGTAGGATTACCACCGGAACCGCTCGAAGTTAATGCTTTTAGTGTTGTTTCGGGACGCCATAGTTTTTCAGGTTCCAATATCGGTGGTATTGCTGAAACTCAGGAGATGCTCGATTTCTGTGCAAAACATAATATCACAGCCGATATTGAATTAATTAATATCCAACAAGTCAACAAAGCTTTTGAAAGATTGGAAAAAGGTGATGTCAAATATCGTTTCGTTATTGATATTGCTTCATTAAAAAAATGAAAATGTGATTCTATTAACCAGAGCTGCAACTGGTTTTCAAATAGTTGCAGTATAAAATTAAGTTTGGTAATTTTTACATATGATACATTTTAAAACAATAAGTGAATTAGATAAGGCAGACGGTTTCCCGCCTCCCGAAAATCCTTTGTTCAGTCTCAATGTAATTGAGAACTCGACAAACGCTTTGAAGAATAAAGAGATAATATGTGATTTCTATATTATCTGTCTTAAGAAATTGAAATCAGGGGTCTTCTTGTATGGAAAGACTAAGTACGATCATGATATGGGCTCTATGTTTTTTATGAAGCCTAGACAGGTACTTACTGTGCAGGATGCTAAATTGAAAGACAAAGGATTTTCAATACATGTCCATGAGGATTATTTAATGGGACATCCTTTGTTCAATGAAATAAAAAAATATAATTACTTTGATTATGAAACGAGTGAGGCTCTTCATGTTTCACCGAGGGAAGAGAAAATACTGTGGTCGTTGTTTAATAAAATGGAAACGGAGTATCACAATAATCCTGATGAATTCAGTAAATCTATAATTCTCTCTCATCTCGATTCTTTATTAAAGTATGCCCAGCGTTTTTATCAAAGACAATTCATTGATCGAAAATCATTATCAGGAATTACGATTACAAAATTCAATGATTGCTTGAATCAGTATTTTGAAAAAGGAAATGCAGGTGAAAAAGGATTGCCGACAGTAAACCATTTGGCATCCCAGCTTAACCTATCGCCCAAATATTTAAGTGATTTATTGAAGCAGGAAACTGGTAAAACTGCATTGGAGTTGATTCATCTCTATGTGATTTCCGAAGCAAAAAATTTGATCATTGAGGGTGAGCATAGCATTTCTGAAATTGCATACCAACTTGGTTTTGAAAACCCACCCTACTTTTCTCGATTGTTCAAAAAAGAAGTTGGAATGAGTCCAAAGGAATTTAAAAACCATCTTCTAAATTAATTTGAAAATTGCACTGATGTCAAGTTAATGGAAGGTATAAAACCTGAAGAATACTTCAGGCTTTATAGTTCATAAATTACTAAAAACGTATGAAATCTTTTAAAATTCTCAATAAAATAAGTTCTTATTGTTTCTATGAAGTGGAGGGGAACAGAAATATATTTTTAGAAGTAATTAGCTTAACTGAAATATTTTAATATTCTTTTTTTGCAATAGTTTTGCAATAGTAGACTGATGAAAAGTGGGTTAAAAGTAGCCAATTTAGGTCAATTAAGTTTTTAGCGAAATAAAAAACCCCAAATTCTTTCATTTTCGGGGCTTTTGAGCTGGCTATGGGACTCGAACCCGCGACCTGCTGATTACAAATCAGCTGCTCTACCAACTGAGCTAAGCCAGCGTTTTTCGTGGGGCAAATCTAACATAAAATCCACATTCAGTGCAACATTCCTAATTGAATAATTCATCTCCATTTTGGAATTTATTACACAGCAGAAAAACTCTATATTTGATTTGGAAATTAGATCGAATCATGTTAACAAAAAAGCAACTTAAATATTACTCATCACTTCTTAATAAGAAACATAGAGCAAATGAGAAAAAATTTCTTGTAGAAGGACAAAAGCTTATCATAGAAGCATTAGATTCGGGATACACATGCGAAATAATTTTAACACTCAATGAATCTGCCGATGAAAATCAAAATCTGATAAAGCAATTAAATAAGGAGAGGATCATTTCTGAAACAGTAAAATCATCCGACTTTGTAAAATTATGCGACACTAAAAATCCGCAAGGCATTATCGGAGTATTTCATTTTAAGCAACAAAATAAGCCGGCTTTTGAAAACGAGAATTTAATTATCGCCATGGAAAGCATATCCGATCCGGGTAATGTTGGAACGATTATCCGCAACAGCGATTGGTTCGGTGTAAAAAATATTTTGTTGAATTCGGATTGTGCGGAAATATTTAATCCAAAAGTAATTCGTGCATCAGCAGGTTCGGTTTTTCATCTAAATATTTTTGAAGAGAAAGATTTTTATAATGTGTTGAAGGAACAAAAGAAAAATGGATTTGTAGTTCTATGTGCTGATTTGAACGGAGAAAATCTTTATGCTTCCTCTTATAACAAAAAAACAATTCTTGTACTTGCGAACGAAACAAATGGGCCGACAAATAATCTTTTAGAAATTTGTGATTCTAAAATTACAATCCCCAGAATAGGAAAAGCAGAATCGCTTAATGTTGCCAGCGCTTCCGCCGTTATACTTGCAGAACTAACTAGGCGGTGAGTTTTATTCCACTACCTCAGCAGAATCTTCTTTTTCGTTTTAACAAATTGTCAACACAGAGATGTACCACCATTAGTTGAAATTGTGCTAATCAAGGAATTCCCACGCCAGTCCGAAACGAATACCGCGAGCTTGCTTGGGATAATAAGGAACAATGAAATATTTCGCATTAAAAAGATTTTCAAACACAAAATAAACCGTTGCTAAGTTTTGAATTTTTCCAGCAAGGAAGAAATCTATTTGGAATGAAGTGGAAATAGGTGACGATGAAATTAATGAAACATTTTGAGCCGACGGATCATACAAAAAATTTGTAGATATATTTTTTTCTAAATCAATTGAAGTAAAATCTCTTTCTCCGATTGAGAAATAATTAAATCCGGACTTCAGATGTAAATTTTTATTGAAGAGAGTATCAACATAATAAATACCTCCATATAAAGAGAATTGGGGTAAGTTGTAATTATGTCTGTCTTCGGAAGAGAAATAATAACTCATATTTGTACTTAATAGAATTTTCCAAATACTTAAATCTAGTTTTAGATTTATTCCTTGAAGCTTCAAATCTTTTACTGCAGCATAAACAATTTTATCATTATGCAATGGATCTTCTTTTAACAAAGCTGGAAGCAAAGAATTAGCTTTTGATTGATTGAAGTAACCGATAGATGCATTAACAAATGAATTCTTTAAATTTACAGAGAGTTCGAAGGAAGTACTTTTTTGTTTGTCGGATTGAATACCTGGCAACACAAAACGTTCTTCCCATATCGTTCGAGGTTTTTCGAACGAAGAAAATCCTATGTAAAAACTGAATAATTGATTCAGAGAAATTCTGGCGTCAGCACCAAAGCCGAGGAAATTAACATCTGAATAGTTTAAATATCTAGCAAAGAAAGAGGGTGTAAATGCTTTATCCATCAATCTAAAGCCTGCTATTGCTGTTGTAGAGAAGAGTGATTTATTTATTTCTTGCGGTAAGAGAGATGAAATGAATTTGGATCTTTCGAAATTTGTAATTGATGTGAGTTTAATAAAATCAATATTGAAATCTTGACGTAAACTTGAACCAAAAGTTCTACTTTCATTATCATCAAAAATTATTGCAGCATTATTCTGGAATATAAAGCTATTCTCATTTTGCCTGAATTCTGTAAGACTAGTATGATAATAAAACGAAATATCTGTCGGGGAGTGTTCAATAAAATTCCCGAGCATACGCAAACTGAAATTATGCCCTGTGACTTTTTGGTATCGGTTTGTAAACTTCACGGGTGCACTGAATTTATCATAAAGAATTTGATTGAACTGGGAAGGGAGATACACACGACTGATAGAATCGGCATCAACTCCGCCGAATAATTGTGTGATAGTTTTGATGTGCTTGTAACTAGCAATAATGTTTATATTATTTGACAGTAAGTAGTGCAGACGTGCATAACCCATCCAATTGCTATGGTCGGAATTAACAAAATAAGGATTTGTGTTTTGGTTTGTAATTTCGAAAAACGCATTAATTCTTTTAAACGGAGTTAAACTGAAAATTCCGTCAATCAATCCTTCGCTGTTTGGAGCTTGATAATACTTGATGCGAGAATATGGCTTACGCAATTCCGGTTGTCGTGAAATAAAATTTACAGAGACAGGATTATTCATTGTACCGAACAGAAACCCGCGAGAAAGGGGAAGCACTTCGATCGAATCAATACTTTCAGATTGGAATAGGTTAAGATCAAGTGTATTTGATAATCTATTGTTGATTGATAAACCGTCGAATAAGAAAGAGACATTCCCAAATCCTTGTCCATGTATCATTGTCTCGTTAGGTTGTCCTACTGAACCAAGATCTCTCACAAATCCAAATGGAACGTTTGTAAAGAAATCTGCAGTAGTTCTATAGTCAGTTGTTTCTAAAGTGTTTTTACTGATTATTGAAGTTTTAAAATTTTCATCAAGTAAAGAGGGAATTCGTAATGGAATTATACCGACAGTCCGTTTAATTCTAGAAGTTGAATCTTTAGAAACAGTAGTTTTAATTATTAGAGAGTCCGCAGAAATTTTCTCATTCTTAACTTGAAAGTCATCAATAGCAAAAAGTTGATATGAAAAAAAAAGAATTATTGATAAAATTTTTTTTCGAGAAAATATTTTCAGTAGGTTGTTCATAAGTTCATTCACAAAATAATCTTTATAATTTTTCAAACAAAAGAAGATTTCAAGCAAGATTTTAACCGCAAATCTATTGCTTGATATTAACGTACTACTCTAAATCAATATGTTTAGAAATGACAAATAATGTTTGTTTTCAGTTAAAAAAATACTAAATTTCCAGCGAAATTAATTCACAAATAATAAGAGGCAACAATATGTCTATGACAAAAGGCCAACTGTTAACTTACATGGCAAAAAAATCCGGATTAAGTAAAAAAGCAACCGGAGAATTCATTCAAGAATTAGTTGTTCTCGCTTACCACGAAGCAAAAAGAGCTTTTGTAATTCCCGGATTGGGTAAATTAGTTCTTGTTGATAGAAAAGCAAGAATGGGAAGAAACCCAAAAACCGGCGAAGCAATTTCAATCCCGGCGAAAAAAGTTGTTAAATTCAGAATTGCTAAACAAGCAAAAGATGCGATTCTTATTTATAAAAAATAATTAAGCAAAATTGAAAAGCCCATCTTTTGATGGGCTTTTTCTTATAACAATCATTTTTTATTTCTCAACGCACCAATTTTTCCTAAAAGATCTTTATACAAGTCCTCTCTAATGTTTTGTAAAATAATTTTTAGCAGTTCAGAAAACTTTCCGACATTTGTGTATATACCGATAGTAATATTTTGTTTTGAGTCATGGATATATACCGGTCGCGTCGGGTAGTCTGAAAATATTCCACCGGTTAGCTTATCTATATCTTCAATCCGAAGCTCAATCTTTCTATTGCTCAATAAGAAATTTGTACAAGTAATTTTCTCGTTATCAGCGGTAATTTCAAATGGGAATAATTTGTACGTCTTGATATAGTATCTATTGAGCGAAAACAGCAGAAGTAAATTAATCAAAGTAAAAAAGATGTAATACCAGTATGAAAATAATCCGATGATTGATATAGCAAGGTAGATAAGCAGCAGAATTGTAACAGGTATATTCCCATATCTGTAAATCAATTTTGAGAAAAGTGAATACTTATAAGTCTTCATTGAACGCAAACATTTTTCCTTCTTAAGTTACTAAAATTAGGTTACTAATCCCCTCTCGTTCAATTATTCTAAACAAAAAATCCGGTATAACAATTCGGATAGTTGCGACCTTGTTCTCTTAAATGCTTAAGAAATAAAATAAGTTGCTTCTTCAATAATATTTTAGTTGTTTTAAATTATTAATGGAAATGAATGACCTTTTCAATAAATTTCTACTTATTCAAAAGAAATTTTTATCTGTTTGGGATAATATCCCCAATTTATATGCATTTTATAAAATTAAGAGAATAAAATCATGAGCAGTCAAAATAAGTTATACTCATTATCCAAAGAGAAAATCAAGGTACTACTGCTTGAAGGACTTCACGCAAACGCGCTCGGCTTTTTTAATAGCAATAACTATTCAAATATCGAGGCTCTTAAATGTTCATTGGATGAAGATGAGTTAATTGAAAAGATTAAGGACGTACATATATTAGGGATAAGATCAAGGACTAAAATTACGCCAGAAGTTCTTGAACATGCTAATAAATTAATTACTATTGGATGTTACAGCATCGGCACAAATCAGGTTGATTTGCAAGCCGCAAAGATAAAAGGTATTCCCGTTTTTAATGCTCCGTTTTCCAACACACGCTCTGTTGCAGAACTGGTAATTAGTGAATGTATCTTCTTGATGCGGGGAATTCCGGAGAAAAATTATTTTGCTCATGATGGAAAATGGTTTAAAGAAGCTGCTAATTCATTTGAAGTAAGAGGAAAAAATATCGGTATAATTGGTTATGGGCATATCGGTTCTCAAGTTTCTATTCTTGCCGAGAATTTTGGAATGAATGTGTTCTATTATGATATTGAAAAAAAATTAAATCTTGGAAATGCGAAGTCGTGCAGCAATTTGGAAGAGTTACTGACGATATCCGACCTTGTAACGCTTCATGTTCCTGAAAACGAAACCACAATAAATATGATTACTAAACAACAGCTTCAGTTGATGAAAAAGGGATCGTCCCTGATAAATTCATCGCGGGGAAGTGTTGTTAATCTGGAAGACCTTGCCGAAGCATTGGAGAACAAGCATCTCAAAGGTGCGGCGATAGATGTTTATCCTAAAGAACCGGTTTCTAACAATGATGCTTTCACGTGTTCGCTTCAAAAATTCCAGAACGTAATTTTAACGCCGCATATAGGCGGCAGTACATCGGAAGCACAGGCAAATATTGCGCTTGAAGTATCAGAGAAACTTGTTAAATATTGCGATGTTGGCTCGACAATAGGCGCAACAAATTTTGTTGAAGTGGCGCTTATTCCAAATGTTAATACGCAGCGGTATCTTCATATCCATAAAAATATTCCGGGTGTGTTAAATAAAATCTCAAAAGTTTTTACAGAAAGAAATCTAAATATTGCTTCCCAGTTTCTGCAAACGGATTCATTCATTGGGTATGTAATTATAGATGTTGACAGCAAAGAATACACTAAAGATGTTTTGAAGGAGCTTAAATCTATTCCGGAAACTATTAAAGCAAGAATGTTGATCTAAATTTATTTTTGTTAAGTTCCCATTTTAACAATTTCATCAAACTCATATTTTGTAAGCGGTAAAACAGATAAACGATTACCTCTTTGAATGAGTTTTATCTTCTGTAATTTCTTATTTGCTTTGATCTCACCGATAGTAACAGCCTTAGAAAATTTTTTTTCATATTTTACATCAAACATAAACCATGTTGGCAATTCTTTTTTGCTCTTGGGATCGTAGTGAACGTCTTTAGGATCGAAAGCTGTGAAATCAGGATAACCTTCTTTAACAACTTTACAAATTCCGGCTGCTGCAGGCGGTTCCGCATTGCTGTGATAGAAAATTACTTTGTCGCCGATCTTCATTTCATCGCGAATGTAATTCCGTGCTTGGTAATTGCGGATTCTATCCCAATGCGTCGTTTGATTCTTCGCTCTTGCAAGATCGTCTATGGAAAAAACTTCCGGTTCCGATTTTATCAGCCAGTATTTAGCCGTCATGATTTTTCTATTATTTGTTTTCAACAATTTGTTTCAGTTGATCCAGTACCATTCCCCAGTTTGCTTCGGAATGTTCCTTAGCCTCTTGATTAGGAACATTTTCCTGGGTTAAGGTAAGAATTGTAGTTTCATCTTGGTTTATAAGATCGAATGTAATTTGCTGATAATTTTCCGGCACATCTTCCAATTTTGAAAACGAACTCCAGTAATCATATTTTAATTTTTGTTCGGGAATAAATTCCATAATTGTGCCTTTATCTTTATACGTCACACCTTCCCAAACACCTTGAAAAACAATGGGGCGGCCGACTTTCCAGTCGGAGATTGTTTCTGTTCCATATAGGTAGAGTTTAATTTTTTCCGGATTAACTAAAGCATCCCACACTTTTGTTTTATCTGCATTTATCTTTATGGATTTTTTTACAATTAATTCATTTGCCATGATTATTTCCTTTCATAAATATTGTTTTAAAAATTTACCTGTGTGAGATCTTTCATTTTTAGCAATCTCTTCCGGTGTTCCAATTGCAACTACTTCTCCGCCTTTTTCTCCGGCTTCAGGTCCAAGATCAATAACATAATCAGCACATTTAATTATATCAAGATTGTGTTCGATGATAACAACGGAATTATTGTTCTGTATCAGCATCTGAAAACATTTTAATAATTTTCCGATGTCGTCAAAATGCAAACCGGTTGTAGGCTCATCAAAAATAAAAAGTGTATGCTGATTTTTTTTCTGCTGGGAAAGATGCAATGCAAGTTTAACGCGCTGTGCCTCTCCGCCGGAAAGAGTTGTTGACGGCTGACCGAGTTTTATATAACCCAAACCAACATCGGACAAAACTTGAAGTATGGAAACGATCTTATTATTATTCTCAAAAAACTCAATTGCTTCGTCAACGGTCATGTTCAAAACATCTACAATATTTTTTCCGCGGTAGGTTATTTCTCTCGTCTCTTTTTTAAATCTTGTCCCTTTGCAGTCATCACACTCAAGATGAAGATCGGCAAGGAACTGCATTTCAATTGTTATAACACCTTCGCCCTGGCATGTCTCGCATCTTCCGCCGGTTACGTTGAATGAAAAATATCCGGGTTTATATCCGCGCGAACGGGCTTGCGGTGTGTTTGCAAAAAGTTCGCGTATCAGTTCATAACCCTTTACATAGCTGATTGGATTTGAACGCGGAGATTTACCAATAGGAGACTGATCAACAATTTCAATTTCGTCTATGTAACGCGAACCTTCGATCGAATCATATTTGCCGAGTTTTGAAGGATTGCCGCCATTCATTTTTAAAATTCCGCTGTAAAGAATATCATGCACCAAAGTTGATTTACCCGAACCGCTGACCCCGGTTACAACAACAAATTTCTTAAGAGGAAATTCAACATTTATGTTCTTCAAATTATTTTCTTTGGCGCCGTTAATCTTAATTACTTCAGTTTCTTTTGTATTACGTTTTGCCGGAATTGGAATACTGACTTTTCCGGAGAGATATTTTCCTGTAAGTGATTTATCATTTTGCATTATCTCATCATAAGTGCCGAATGCAACAATTTCTCCGCCGTTTATTCCGGCACGCGGACCCATATCAAAAATCAGATCGGATCCCTTCATCATTTCGGGATCGTGTTCAACAACTAAAACAGTATTGCCAAGATCGCGAAGTGATTTTAAAATGTTGATCAGCTTGGCGTTATCTCGCGGATGAAGCCCGATTGACGGTTCATCTAAGACGTAAAGTGTTCCCATTAAAGCAGAGCCAAGTGAAGTTGCCAGATTTATTCTCTGGGTTTCTCCGCCGGAAAGCGTACTGCTTAAACGGTCGAGCGTAAGGTAACCCAATCCAACATCATTTAAAAAGGTAAGGCGCTTTGCGATCTCATCATAAATTCTTTGCCCGATGGATTTTTCATAATCGGAAAGTGAAAGTAGTTTGAAAAATATTAATGCACGTTCAATCGACATCAGCACAACTTCGTAAATTGATTTTTCATCGATCTGCACTTGAAGCGCTTCGCGTCGTAAACGTGAACCGCGGCAGGCAGCGCAAGTTGTATATCCGCGATATTTACTCAGCAGAATTCTGATTCCCATCTTATAAGTTTTTGTTTCAAGATGTTTGAAGAATCCGTTAATGCCGTCAAATCCTTTAAATCCTTCTTTAATAAGTGAAACCTGTTCCGGTGATAAACTTTTAAAAGGAACAGTAAGAGGAATTCTATTATTGTTATTGCGGATAAGATCGCGCAGATATTTGCTGTGTTTAACCGTCCGCCATGGCGCAACAGCTCCTTCCATCAAAGTTAAATTTGGGTTAGGAACGATGAGGTCTATTTCGTAACCCATAGTTTTACCGAACCCCTGGCATACTGGGCAGGCACCGAAAGGATTATTGAAAGAAAAAAATCTCGGCTCGGGTTCTTCGTAACGGATTCCGCAGCACTCATAAAACCTTGTGAATTTTTTTATTTCATTCGTATCTGTATTGATTATTGCCAGCCGTCCTTCGCCTTCTTTGAATGCCGCTTCCATCGACTCTGCGAGAGATTCTCTAACTTTTCCTTTTTTAATTTTAAATCTATCGAGAACAATAATTATTTCTTGTTTTGATTTTGGAATCGTTTTTGTTTCGTTTAGATCAACAAGTTTATCTTTAACAAAAATTCTGAAGAAACCTTTCTTGCGCAGAAGATCCATTTCTTCTTTTACAGTTCTTCCTTCATGGGAGTGAATTGGAAAGCCGAGGTAAAATTTATGTTCTTCATTTTGTTTTTCAAGCCATTCCGAAACAGTGGCTACAGTATCTTTTTTTACTACTTTACCACAGCTAAAGCAAATTGTTTTTCCAATGCGTGCATAGAACAATCGTAGGTAATCATAAATCTCTGTACTTGTCCCAACAGTTGAGCGCGGATTTCTAGCTCCTGTCTTCTGCTCTATTGCAACAGCGGGGGAGATGCCGAAAATAAAATCTACTTCCGGTTTGTTCATCCGCTCTAGAAATTGACGGGCATAAGAGGAAAGACTTTCAACATAGCGACGCTGTCCTTCGGCATAAATCGTATCGAACACGAGAGAAGACTTTCCGCTGCCGCTTACCCCGGTAAAGACTACAAGTTTGTTGCGCGGGATTTCCAGCGATATATTTTTCAGATTATGCTGGCGCGCACCTTTAACAATTATTCTGTCTTTAGGATTTGTATCGGATTTTTTTGACATGAATTATTTATGATTATCGTATTACAATTAAAATGGAATAACGGAAATATGATATATTATAAATCCCAAATAGTAATTTGTAAATAAAATTATTTTTTCTGTAACCGCTCTTCTAATTCTTTCAGCTCTTTCATTTTCTGATCTACAATTTGCTGCTGTTTTTTAAGTTCGGTTAATTGAAGATCGATTGCCTTTTCATATTCAGACTGATTCCAGTATCCGCGCTCTTCGAAATAATTTTTAAACAGCCAGTTATGTTTGAGCGCTTCCATATTCTCTGCTAAACTTGAAGTGGCTATACGTGTTTGATCTGATATCTTAACTAAATTCCGGACAACAGAACTTACAGAATCAGCCATTTTTTTATCAGAGATTAATTTACCCAGAACGCCTTCTCCATTTTTAATGTTTGATAGAAGGTTTCTAAGATCAATAATTGTAGCATCAACATTGCCAACAATAGATTTTAAGCTACTACTGGTATTAACAATAATATCTGAAATTTCATCCAATCGTTTGGTAATTGTGTTCATACTTCTATCTGCTGATTGTGTAACGCTAACCGCAGATTTATATAATTGTTCGTCATTAACAAGTTTACCGATCGAACCCTTACCTTGATTAACTTTAGCAAAGATTTCAGAAAAATCTTTTGTAAGATCTTTCATATATCCCATTACAGATTCCGTCTCTTCAATAATTTTAGCAATATTCATCGGGGTTTTTGATCTTATAACTCCGCCGCTTGCAACCTCAGCAGCATCTTTAGAGCCGGGAGTAATTGCAACAATTTTTTTGCCTACCAGTCCTTCTGTTTCAATAGATGCTTCACTATCAATTCTAATCAAATGTTTAAGATCATTTACTATTCTCATCTTTACTTCAACTTTAGCAGATGCGTCGTTTGCAAATGAAACGGAACTAACGCTTCCGATATCGTAACCGCTAAGGCGGACGGGTGCGCCGCTCTTTAATCCTTCTATCTGGCTGAAGTATGCTTTGATCTCGATTGTACTCGTAAACAATTTTTCCTTACTGCCAAGAAGAAAAATCGCGAGTACCATTAATACGGTTCCAAGAAAAATAAAAATTCCGAGCCGGGCGCCTTCAAGTTGTTTTAACATTTTCTACTCCGCTAAACTTTTATTAATTCATGACTGAAAAAATTCTTAAGAAAAGGATCATTGGAACTTGTCAACTCTTTTATCTTTCCTTCAAAAGCAATTTTAGAATCACGCAGAAAGATTGCGCGGTCAGCTATAATTTCTGCACAGATCAAATCATGTGTAACAACGATTGATGTCATATTTAGTTTTTTCTGTAAAGTTAGAATTAATTGACTGATTTCTTTTGAAGTGATCGGATCTAGTCCCGTTGTCGGCTCATCATAAAGCATTAATGCAGGATCGGCAATAATTGACCGGGCAAGTCCGATCCTTTTTTTCATCCCGCCGGAAAGTTCCGACGGCATTTTATCAATTGCTTCTTCAAGTGAAACATTATTAAGTGTGATTTTTATTTTGTCATTTATCTGATCTGTTGTCATATCAGGAAAATGTCTTTTAAGCGGGAACGAAAGATTTTCTCTGACGGTCATTGAATCATACAAAGCTGCGCCCTGAAATAGAAAGCCGATATTCTTACGGATGTTGTTTAATTCTTTAATTGACAGCTCGGAAATATTCTGTCTGTTTATATAAATCTTTCCGCCGTCCGGTGCCATCAAACCGATTATGCATTTAAGCAAAACGCTTTTTCCCGTTCCGCTCTGTCCGAACACAACAAGATTCTCGCCGAGAGTTACGCTGAGAGAAATATTATCGAGAACGATAAGATCGTCAAAGCGCTTGCTTAGATTTAATATTTCTACTACCCGAGTGTCGGCCATAACCATAAACTAATTTTTACAAGTATCATATCAAAAACTAAAATAAGCAATGATGACAGAACTACCGAAGTTGTAGATGCTCGTCCAACTCCCTCGGTTCCGCCTTCGGTTGTAAATCCTTTGTATGAACCAACAAGTCCGACTATATACCCAAAGACAAAAGTTTTTGCAACTCCCGGAATAAAATCTCCGAACTCAATAGATTGAATTACCGAAGATCTATAATATTCAAAGCTCATCGGTTCGGTAATAATAATTGCAAGATAGCCGCCGATGATTGCGATAAAAATAACATAGATTGTTAGGACCGGCAGGATCATTGTTGTTGCTATTACACGTGTAACTACAAGATATTTAAAAGGATTGATAGCAGAAACTTCCATAGCATCAATTTGTTCTGTCACTCTCATTGAACCAAGTTCTGCACCGATACCCGAACTTACACGTCCGGCAAAAATTAATGCGGTGATAACAGGACCCAATTCGCGGACAACGGAAAGCGAGACCATGCCGGGAAGAAAATCGCCAGCACCGAATCTTTGCATAACAGGCTGACTCTGCATTGCAAGAACGAGTCCAATGATGAATCCTGTGATGCTCACAATCCCGAGAGTTTTAACACCGAGTTCGGTCATATGCTTTTTAACTTCGCCGATTTCATATGGAGGAACAAAAGCCTGCTTAAAAAATTCCAAGTTGAATATTGTTAAACCGGTTAACGTGGCAAAGAAATTATAGATATAATCCGTGTAGTTTAATCTTCTTCCGTATCTAATATGTGGTAAATTCATTTAGATTAGTATTAATTATTATGACAGATCAAAATAGCAAAAGTATAGAATAGATTGAAGCACAGATTATTAATCTATAATGTTTTAGAAAGCATTAATTATATGATTAATCTGCGGTTTTGAATCTTTGAGATGGAGGATCGCAATAAAATCGATTCTGCATTGCTGATCTTTAATATTGTTTTTGTATAGGTAAGCTTCGGCAGTTCTTCTTATTTGATTCTGTTTTGTCTTGGTAATAGCAAGTTCAGGCTGACCGTATTCCAAATTTTGCCGGTATTTAACTTCCACGAAGGCAAGAGTTTCTTTATCCTTTGCAATGATATCAATTTCACCGTGTCCGAACTGATAGTTTTGTTCTACGATCTCGTAACCAAGATTTTTTAAGAACCTGCATGCAAGTTCTTCTCCGTAGTCTCCGGTTTTACGTTTGTTGTCTTTTTCAGTATTCATTTCATTTAAGCGTTATAGACTCTGAAATCAAATGAATTATTTTGTAAAAATTCTAAATCATTTTTTTGTTTTTATTCCTAGAACTCTTTTCGTTGTTTCAAAAACGGAATTGTTGTTGAAGTGTATTTTAGTTTCAGTAATAAATCTATTCTCAATTTCTTTATCATATAAATTATATGAACTCCAGTAATTGTAAAGCGCTTCGTACGAATCGAATTTTAATTTATTTTCAAAATAGAAAATTTCCATTGTGCCGAATACCTCTTCGACCAGACTCTGTCCAATCTGTTCCATAAATAATACGCCGCCGGATAAATGAGAATCATCAATTCTTTTTATTTTGTTCTGGAATGTTTTTAATTCGGCGTTATTATCCTTGGATGGCCCGCAAAAAAAGAAAATGCCGTTATTCTTCAGAGACCTCCAAATTATTTTTATAACTTCAAGAGGGTCTTGGGAATAGTACAATGAAAAGGAACTCAGAACTCTGTCGTAAGTATTTTCAACTAAATAATCGTTTGCTTTATCAAGTTCGCTGCATAAAAGATTTACCCTGCTGCTTAATCCTCTTTGTTCGGCTTGAAGTGATAACGTATTTAATGCTTCTTGAGAAATATCGATGGCAAAAATACTTCCATCTTTTCCAACAATTTCGCTCATCGGAATGGTTTGTTTCCCGGTTCCACAGCCGAGATCAACAATTGAAATGCCTTTGATTAATTCCATGTTCTGAAATATCCAACTGTTTATATCCGTCGAACCGAATTGTTCGTGGGAATGGATCCTTTTTTTTAAAGCGTTCGTATCGGTATTGAATTCGCCGGTAATTGCCATGTGATTATTCTTCCTTCTTACTTCTGTATATGCTTAAATGTGACGACAAATTTTCGTCAAAAATTTTCTTCTCTTCACACGAAAAATTATGTGTTTTATCTTCAAAAAATAATTGCAGCCTGTCTCTTGCTGATTGATGTTTTTCTCCCCACCAAATCGGATGAACAAGTAATTGAAGAACATGTTTCTCCGGATTCTTTAGAAATTGAATCGGTTCGCCTTCTCTCCATGTTCCTTTTGAATCGGATAAATACCAATTCATCAATACTGCGGAATAGGCATTGATTTTACCTGCAACAACAAAAGGACCACGAAGAAATTGCTGCAACGGTCGGTGAAATGATACACTTTGCACTGAATGTGAAATTGTGTCTTCTAAAATTTTTGAATCATTTTCGATTCGGCGGATTACATATTCGTCAATGGATATAGTTTGATCTCTTTGTTCGGCGTTTGTGCAATCTAAGTGTAGACCAATTTCATGACCCATTTGCACAATATCTTTTAGAATCGATTTGCCCTGATTGTTTTGCAAAGAATAAAACGGGCAGTCCGTCATTACCATGAAACAAGATTTAATATTGTTGGCAAACTCTATTTCGGCTATAGTTAGTGCTTTTCCAAGATCAAGATCGATATCGTGCCGCAAGAAAATTACCGGTTTGTTATGTTGTTCTAAAAATACCTTCTGAGCTTGGGAAAGAAGACGGTGATCAAAGTTAGTTTTGATGACCAATAAAAGTTCTTGGTAATAAGAATAACTGAAATCAAATGTATTGTTAATCATAAAATATTTTATTCCGGCTAAACAAAGCTGATTATTTCAAACAATAATTAAACAGAACTGGAATTAAATAAAAACGGCTAGTCAATTCCTTCTAGTATTTTACGCAAAAATTTTTTGCGGTGAAACGGTGAAACACCATACTTTTTGACAGCTTCTGTATGTACACGCGTTGCGTAACCTTTATTATTCTCCCACAAATATTCCGGAAATTGCTTATGAAGTTCTTTCATAATTTTATCACGCGTTACTTTTGCAATTATAGAAGCGGCGGCAATTGAAAACGATTTTGCATCACCTTTAACAATTGTTTTTGTCGCTATCGCCGACGGGAAAGATTTATTCCCGTCAATCAAAATTAGGCTTGGTTTGATTGTAAGCTGTTCTATCGCAATCTTCATTGCCTTGAGCGAAGCTTGTAAAATATTTATTTCTTCTATCTCTCGATGATCAATAATTCCAACTCCGTAACACAAACAGTTCTGTAAGATCCAATCGAATAATTCTTCCCGTTTCTTTTCGGGAACTTGTTTTGAATCGTTGATCTCTTTATGGAAAGTTTTTTTGTCGAATATAACCCCCGCTGCCACAACTGGTCCGGCTATTGGTCCGCGTCCCGCTTCATCGCATCCGGCGAGGAGTTTTATCTTGCGTGAGAGAAATTTATTATCGAAAAGTTTAAGATTATTCATCAGAACTCATTAATAATTTCAAACTAATGACTGATTCTCAAATTCTATTTCAGCACTTCCTCAATTCTTTTCAGTTCATCATCAGAAAAAATAGAGTTATTCAACATCTTCAGGTTATCATCCAATTGTTCAACACTGCTCGCTCCAATCAGTACGGATGTAACCCGTTGATCTTTCAGCAACCAGGCAAGCGCCATCTGTGCCAATGATTGATTTCTCTGCTTCGCGATCCCGTTTAATTTTTTTATCTGGTTAATCTTTTCTTCGGTTATTTCATTCGGTCTTAAAAACCCATGTGCCTTAGATGCGCGCGAACCTTCCGGGATTCCATTTAAATATCTGTTTGTTAATAATCCTTGAGCTAATGGAGAGAAGGCAATACATCCTACGCCGGTTTTTCCAAGCACATCCAGTAAACCTTCTTCAACCCAGCGAACAAACATGGAATATTTGGGCTGATGAATTAAACACGTAACTCCCATTTCTTTAAGAAGTTTAATTGCCTGTGCCGTCATCTCGGCGGGGTAATTTGAAATGCCAGCATACAATGCTTTACCTTGATGAACTGCTTGTACGAGTGCGCTCATTGTTTCTTCCAGTGGTGTATCGGAATCAGGGCGGTGCGAATAAAATATATCAACGTAATCAAGTTTCATTCTTTTAAGACTCTGATCCAAACTTGCAGTAAGATATTTTTTTGATCCCCATTCACCGTAAGGACCAGGCCACATATCATAGCCGGCTTTAGTAGAAATTATAATTTCATCGCGGTAAGATGAAAAATCTTTGTGAAGAAGATCTCCAAAATTTTCTTCCGCAGAACCAGGAGGCGGACCATAATTATTTGCCAGATCGAAATGTGTAATGCCGGAATCGAATGCTTTCCATAAAATCTTGCGGAAGTTTTCGTAAACATCAACACCGCCGAAGTTATGCCATAAGCCTAGTGAAATAGCCGGTAATTTTATTCCACTTCTTCCGCAGCGGCGGTAAATCATTTTATCATATCTGTTTTCTGCTGCTAAGTAATTGCTCATAATTATTTCCCGTAATGTTTTATTATTCGATGTGTGAAATTAATACAATGATGCAAGTGAAACAATCGTTCAATTAAAATTCATTCTTGATTCCGAAATGGATTTTCCCATCGCCGAATGAATCGCCTTTTGCGAGAGCGAAACTTACACTAAGAACCCCAAGCCCGGTTTCAATATTCAAACCGAATCCGTATCCGATCTTGAAAGAAGAATTCTCCGGTATGTTTTTCAGCTTATCCTCGTTGCGTAAAAAATATCCACTGTCAAAAAACAAAAAAACGAATGAACGGCGTGATAAAAGGAATCTGTATTCAAGATTAGACCACAATATTCTGTTTCCTTGAAATTGTCTTTCTATATAGCCGCGCAGGGAATTTGCACCGCCGAGAAAATAAAGATCGCTCAATTCAACATCGTCACCCCGCAATTCCCTGCCGTGAACCCCGAGTGCTGCAACTTGTCTGTTGAAAAACTGTTTAAAAAATACAAAATCAAACTCAAGCCGCTGCAGAGTAACTTTAGTGTTAGTGGTTGAAGTTATAAAATCAACCGGTCCGTTTATTTTTTTAGAAGTGTACGAATAAGAGTTGTTAAAAAATATTCCTTCTGTTGGTGAATAAAAATCATTCCGTGTATCAATCCTCAAATTGACCCCAGTTGTAAATGCGGAAGAATTAAACACAGTAAATGTATTTGCATTTTGCTGAGTTGGAATTGTTGATTGGGCGGCAATCAATACTGATGCCGATATTTCGCTTGTAGCAAGAAATTCCAATCGTCCGTCAAAATTTCTTTGGACATAAGTTGAATCTTGCTTCCGCTGTAACAAACCGCCTTCTAAGTTGAATGGAAATCCAAAAAGCCACGGCTCAAGGTAACGCAGTTCTAACTCCTGCGAATAACGGTTTTCCTGCTGCCACCGGAAAGAAGCGGCGCGGCCTGTCCCTAAAAGATTCCGCATATTCACATTTACAAATCCCGTTAAGTAACCGCTCTCTTTATCATT
>Ga0182021_10002210_pt1 | contig 22692 bp, 21 predicted proteins | sample 612E3MmetaG_FD_120493 | JGI IMG/M metagenome (GOLD analysis project Ga0182021, IMG submission 120493) | Permafrost microbial communities from Stordalen Mire, Sweden - 612E3M metaG (Illumina Assembly) | ecosystem: Environmental > Terrestrial > Soil > Wetlands > Permafrost | place: Sweden... | reverse complement strand
GATCGGGTCTTCGATCGTCACGATGTGGCACCGGCTCGTCTCGTTGATGTGCTCGATCATCGCCGCCAAGGTCGTGCTCTTCCCGCACCCCGTGATCCCCGCTACGATCACCATCCCCTGCGCTAACTCCGAGATCGTCCTCAAGCTCGGCGGCAGGTGCAGGTCGTCGAAGCTCTGGATCAGCTGGTGCACCTGGCGTATCGCCACGCTCGTCTGTCCCCGCTGTCGAAACACGTCCAGCCGGTACCGCGCCGCGTCCGTGCTGTACGCGAAGTCCAGGTTCCCCGTCGGGTCGAACCGCTCCTTCATCAGCGGCCCCGCGATGTCGTCCATCAGCTTCCGGATCCGCTCCTCCGTCAGAATCTCGTCCCCCAGAGGCTCCAGGTCCCCGTGGATCCGCAGCATCGCCTTCGACCCGGCCTTCAGGTGCAGGTCGCTCGCCCCGTGCTTCCCCATCGTGTCGAAATACCGCGTGATTTCAGGCTTCTCATCCACCGTCTGCTCCCTCGCTCAGAACCTGTTGCTCTCTTGAAATCCCCTCTCCCTCTGGGAGAGGGACAGGGTGAGGGGCCGTTGCTTACCTCTTCTCCCCTCTCCTCCTTCAGGGGGAGAGGGTCAGGGTGAGGGGGCCGCACCTTAGGCCTTCGGCCTTCAACCTTTCTGTTCCTCTTGGCGTGGTTGAAACCTCACCGCCACCCCGCGCTCCCGCAGGAACTCCTTCGCCTGGCGTATCGTGAACTCCCGGTAGTGAAAAATGCTCGCCGCTAGTGCCGCGTCCGCCCCGCCCTCCGTCAGCACCTCGGCCAGGTGTTCCAGTTTCCCGGCGCCGCCCGACGCGATCACCGGAATATTCACCGCGTCCGACACCGCGCGCGTCAGCTCCACGTCGTACCCGTCCTTCGTCCCGTCCCGGTCCATGCTCGTCAGCAGGATCTCCCCGGCCCCGCACCCTTCCACCCGGCGCGTCCACTCCACCGCGTCGATCCCCGTCGCGCGTCGGCCCCCGTGCGTGTATACCTCCCACCGCCTCTTCTCGCCCGCCGCGCGCTTCGCGTCCACCGCCACCACGATGCACTGCGACCCGAAGCGTTTCGACGCCCGCGCCACCAGCGTCACGTCCGCCACCGCCGCCGTGTTGATGCTCACCTTGTCCGCCCCGGCCGATAGAAGCGCCCTCACGTCTTCAATTGTCCTCACCCCGCCCCCGACCGTCAAAGGCATAAACACCTGCTCCGCCGTCCGTCGCACCACGTCGATCAGGATGCCCCGTTCCTCGTGCGACGCCGTGATGTCCAAAAACGTCAGCTCGTCCGCGCCTTCCTCGTTGTACCGCGCCGCCACCTCTACCGGATCGCCCGCGTCGCGAAGGTTCAGGAACCGCGTCCCCTTCACCACTCGCCCGCCCGTCACGTCCAGACACGGTATAATCCGCTTCGCTAACATGAGCGTCCTGACAGTAAAAATGGTGGGACAGGCATTCCTGCCTGTCATCATTCCTATGGTGTGCGCCTCTTGTGGGGCGCCGCGAGCGCCGGGTGCCGCGGTCCCGACCTCTCGGGGCCGTGCGCTTATCTGCTGTCGTTATCCCCTCTCCCCCCGGGAGAGGGTCAGGGCTTGCCCTTCGTAGCCTTGGCGTAGGAGGGTGAGGGGCGGATCCTCTCGCCGTTTCCACCCTCCCCTCCTTCAGGGGGAGAGGGCGGGGTGAGGGGGCTGCTGTCTCTTCTTCCTCGCCCTTCGTCATTCCCCTCAGGAGCCCTAACTCAGAACAATCTCCGTCCCGATCCCCTTCTCCGTGAATATCTCCAACAGCAGGCTGTGCTGGATCCGTCCGTCGATGATGTGCGCCTTCCGCACCCCCGCCTTCACCGCACCCAGGCATCCTTCCACCTTCGGCAGCATCCCCGAGTTGATGATGCCCCGTTTCACCAGGTCCTCGATCTCGCCTTCCGAAAGGTGAGGCGCAAAGCTGTTCTCGTCGTGCGGGTCGGTATAGATCCCGTGCGTGTCGCTCAGGTAGACCAGTTTCTCCGCCCCGAGCGCCGCCGCTAGCGCGCTCGCCACGCTGTCCCCGTTGATATTATACACCCGCCCGTTCTCATCCGCCCCCAGCGGCGCAATCACCGGCACCACCCGCGCCTCCGTAAAATCCCGGATGACGTCCGTCTTCACCGACGCCACCTCGCCCACCAGTCCGAGGTCGTAGGGCTTCCCTGCTTCGTCCTTCATGATGAGTTGCCGCGCCGTGATGGACGAGTTGCTGTCCGGGTGAATCCCCTCCGCCCGCGCCCCGAGCGTCCGGATCTCCTCCACGATCGCGCGGTTGATCTGCTTGACCAGCACGTCCTTCACAATCCGCAGCGTCCCTGCGTCCGTCACGCGTCGCCCGTTCACGAACACCGGTTCCTTCCCTTTTTCCTTCATCGCCTTGCTGATGGCCGGCCCGCCCCCGTGTACCAGCACCGGACGCATCCCCACCGCTTCCATGAACACCACGTCCGCGAGTAGCGCCGTCAGCTCCGCGCCTTCCATCGCGCTCCCACCCAGCTTGATCACCACCACGCGGTTCCGGAACTTCTGGATGTAGTTCATGGCCTCGATCAGCGTCCCGGCCTTCTCGATCGCGTCCTTCAACCTCGCATCCTCCTCACCCTTCCCAACTGGTGTGCGCCCACCTGTGGGGCGCCGAAATTCTTGCACCGGGCTGCGCTTCTCTGTCAACCGGCCAACCGGGATGCCAAAGACTTTATTATCCCTTTCCCTCGCCCAAAATCAACGCCAATCACGCAACGTCCCTCGCCCCGGCATGTCGCCAGGAATGTCATTCTGAGGACCCCGAGTCACCGAGGGGGCCGAAGAATCTTGCCCGGTAGTCGGAATGCCCGACTTCGCCGGGTACCACGCCTGGCTTGCCCAACCGTGTGCTTTCTACTCTTGAACCCCGATTTGCGTTGTCTTCCTTTGCGACCTCTGCGCCCTTTGCGGTTAAAGTGTTTCTATTCGTCATTTCCGTTTCGTCATTGATTCGTCATTAGGATTTCGTCATTCCACGACTGTGTGCCAGGGGCAGCTTGTCTGCCCCTGTCTTTGTTTTCTTCTCCCTCGGCCTTCGGCCTTTCTGTCCCCTTGCTTCCATCGGCGTGCATCTGCGGTTGCAGTCTTCTTCTGGCCGTTGTTCTTAAACCCAGGTATTCGCCGTTTCCCTTGGTGCCTTGGAGCCTTGGTGGTGAGATGTCTGTTGTTGTTTCTGTTTCTTTCACCCGTGATTCTTCTTGGTTGTTGTCCTTTGCGGCCTTCGCGCCCTTTGCGGTTAAGGAGCCTCAGCCAACTTCCCCACAACCTCCCTCCACCGTTCCCCGTGTCCCGAGAATCGAAACGTCCTTCTCGTCTCTCCCGCATGGCGGCAGTCCACCCACAGGTGTTCGCGGGGGAGGGCGGCGGCCACCCTCTCCGCCCACTCCACCACCGTCACGCCATCCGAAAAGAGAAACTCATCCGACCCGAGCGCCGTGAACTCCGCCGCGCTCGATAGCCGGTACGCGTCCACGTGATACAGTTTCAGCCGTCCCTCCAACTCGCTCACCAGCACAAACGTCGGGCTGCGCACCGCCCGGCTGTCCGCTAGGCCCAGTCCGAGCGCGATCCCCTTCGTGAGATACGTCTTCCCGGCGCCTAGCGGCCCCGAGAGCGCCACCACGTCCCCCGCCGATAGGAGCCGTCCCAGCTTCTTCCCAAGCGCCAGCGTCTCAGGCGTCGAACCGGTGGTGACTTCCAGGTCATTCCCCGCGCAGGTGCTCATATCCCCTCACCTCCAGCACCCGCTCCGCACCGTCCGCCCCGCGGATGAATAGTTCATTCCCCTCGCGCACCGTCCCGATGATCGTCACCGGGGTCGTAAAGGGCTTGTCCTTGACGAGCCTCTGCGCGTCCCCCTCGGCCATCGTCATCAATAGCTCGAAGTCTTCGCCGTCGTGGAGCGCGTGCTCGAGCGCCGCCCGGCCGTCGCGGCCCGACGCCTTCCTGGCGTCCGCCGATACCGGTATCCGCGACTCGTCTAACACCGCCGCAACTCTCGATTCCATCGCGATGTGCCCGAGGTCGCTCGATAGTCCGTCGCTGATGTCGATCATCGCGTGGGGCGCATACCCGCGCACGATTGTGAGTGCCTCGAGTACGCGAGGCACAAAGCGCACGTGCCGTCCCAGGAGCGACCCGCCTAATTCTCCCGTCACCACGATCACGTCCCCGGTGCGTGCCCCGCTCCGCAGCACCGGCTCCTTCCCGGCGCTCTTCCCGAGCGCCGTCACGCACACCACCGTCTTCGTCTCGCGCCAGCTCGTCACGTCTCCCCCGGCGATCGGCACCCCGAACCGGTCCGCGCACTTCCGCATCCCCCGGTATAGTTCCTCCGCGAACTTCCTTCCTCGCCCCTCCGGAAGTCCCACCGCCGCCAGGCACGCCACAGGCTCCATCCCCATCGCCGCGATGTCGCTCAGGTTTACTCCGATAGCCTTCCATCCCACCTCCGCCGCGCTCACCGTGTTCAAATCGAAATGTGTCCCTTCTAAGAGCATGTCCGTGGTGAGCGCCGCGCGGGAATCAGCCCCAAGATCGATCACGCACGCATCGTCCCCGGGCCCGAGAATCAGTCCCTCGCCCGGCGGACTCTTCTGCGCGCGAATCCAGTCGATGAACGCAAATTCTCCGCCTCGAAATCGGATAGGACTCATCCCTTTTCCCGTCCCGCCAAAAATAATCTCATCACCTGTCCCGCGCACCGCCGCAGCGACTCCGGCGTCTCTCGAATCGCCTGCTCGAGCGTCACCGGTCCCGAGAGTATCGTGAAATAAGCGTCGATCCCCCGGCTCAGAACTTCCTCCGCTCCTTCCCCCACTGACCCCGCAATTACCACCGCCGGGACACCTAGTTTGGCAGCAATTTCCCCTACGCCGACCGGTGTTTTCCCGTATGCGCTCTGTCTGTCCACCCGTCCTTCTCCAGTAATTACTAAGCTTGCGCCCTGCATTTTCCCAGCAAGATCCACTGCCTTGAGTACCATTTGCACCCCGCTGATCAGCCTGCCACCCATGAACGCCACCAGTCCCACCCCTAGCCCACCCGCTGCTCCGCCACCAGGAATTCCTCTCACATCCACTCCTAGGTCACGCCGTATTACCTCTGCCCACCGCACTAAACCCGCATCCAGCACATGCACATCCTGCGCCGATGCCCCCTTTTGCGGCCCATAAACCTGCGCCGCCCCGGTCGGTCCGGTGAGCGGATTATCCACGTCGCACGCTACTTCGACCTCGACGCGTCGGCTTTTCACCCGCGCGTCCATTCCCGAAGTGTCTATCCTGTCAAGGTTTACGAGCGCGCCGCCGCCGGGCGGAAGTTCGCGACCTTTGTCGTCCAATAGCCTCGCCCCGAGGGCCCTCGCCACCCCTTCCCCCCCGTCCACCGTCGCGCTTCCCCCGATCCCAATCAGTATCTTCCGGACCCCTCGGTCGAGCGCCGCGCGGATCAATTCCCCCGTCCCGAACGTCGTTGCCACCAAGGGGTTACGTTTCCCTGGCGCGACGAGCGAAAGTCCCGAAGCCGACGCCATCTCGATGACCGCGGTTCCCCCGTCGCCCAGCATGCCGAACCGCGCCGGCACCCTGTCCCCCAGCGGCCCCGTCACCTCGCATTCGACATAGCGCCCGCCCGTGGCGCTCACCAGCGCCTCTACGGTCCCTTCGCCCCCGTCCGCCATCGGCACGCAAACCACGTCCGCGTCAGGCTTTGCGTCACGCACCCCGGCGGCGATGGCCGTTGCCGCATCGCGGGCCGACAGGCTTTCCTTAAACGTTCCGGGGGCGACGACGATTTTCATTTCTCACCCGAGTGCCGCTGGAGTTGGGCGCGACTCAGTCGAGGTGAACGTAAGTATAGTACTTGAAGCCCTTTCGGATGAGGACGATCACGGCCTGGTCACCCGCCTTGAAGTGGCCGAGGCCCGACGCGAGTTCCTCGGGCTCCGTCACCCGGAACTTGTCGAAGAGCAGCAGACAGTCGTCCTTCTTGAGCCCGGCCACCGCCGCCGGACCCTTGTCGGCGACGCTTCGCACAATCACCGCAGTCCCCGGCTCGATCCCCACCGCGTCCGCTTCCGCCTTCGAGAGTTTATCGACCGACATGCCCAGTCGCCTGGCGATAACGGTGTTCGGGTCGACGACGGGAAGCCGGTCCACCTTGAGCGTCGCGCGGAAGGGGGCGCCGTCGCGAATCCCCTCGAACGCCAACTCGTCCCCCGCCTTGGATTCGAGCACGTCCACCTCGAACGCCAGCACTTCCGCGCAGCGTCGCCCGTTCATCTTTGTGATGATGTCCCCGATCTTGAGACCCGACTTCTGCGCCGGGGAATCCGGCTGCATCTGCGTGACCCGCATTCCCACCGGTTCGTCCGTGTTCGTGTCGACCAGTCCCGCCAGTCCCACCCCGATCCACAGCTTCCCCAATCGCTGGAAATCCAGCAGGTCCACCAGGGCCTTGCGCAGTTCCATGATGGGGATCGCGAACCCGATCCCCTCCGCCCCCGCGCGGATCGCCGTATTGATCCCGATGAGGTCCCCGTTCGCGTCCAGGAGCGCCCCGCCCGAGTTCCCCGGGTTGATCGACGCGTCCGTCTGCACCAGGTCCTTCATCACCACCTCGCCCTGCACGGTGACGGTCCGTCCCGTCGCCGACACCACTCCCACCGTCACGGTGTGCTCGAAACCGAACGGGTTCCCGACCGCGATCGCCGTCTCCCCGATCATCAGCGGCTCCCGCCGGTTCATGTTCACGGTGGGGAAGGGGGTGTCCCGGATGATCCGCACGATGGCCAGGTCCCGCGTGGGGTCGGCGCTGATGAGTTTCCCCACGTACGTGCTCTTGTCGTTCAGCGTCACGGTGATTTTCGACGCCCGCCGCACCACGTGCTCGTTGGTCACGATGTACCCGCGCCGGTCCACCAGCACCCCCGACCCCAGGCTCGTCGCCTTCACGTTCTGCTTGCGATACACCTCGAAGAACCGCCGGAAGAGTTCGTCGTCGAACCGCGGGTCGATCGTCTGCAGCGTCACCACCTTCTCGGTGCTGATGTTGACCACCGCCGGCGAGGCCGCCTTCACCGCCTCCACCACCGGGTTATGGAGCGCCGCCGACCGGGGCGTCATCCCCTCGCCGAACGTCATGCGCGCCGCGAAAACCACCCCCAAAACCAGACCCGTGAAAAGTCCCGTCCGAAGGCGCATTGCTGGTCCCCTTCGAAGAAATCATTTGCTCTTAACCCCTGCATTTTATATAACTTACAGCCGAAGTCAAGCAGGGGACTCAAGAACGTGAACTGCCGAATCTGCGGGAATGCCGACGACCACAGGACCTATGTCGTGCGCGAAATGATGTTCGGCACGGGCGAGGTCTTCAATTACTTCCAGTGTCCAAAGTGCTGGTGTCTCCAGATCGCCCAGATCCCGGCCGACCCCGCACGCTACTACCCGTCCGATTCCTGCCGCTTCGCCCCGGCCCCGCTCCGCTCCTATAAGAGCCGCGTCACGAATTTCATCAAGCGCCCGCGCTACCGCTTCGCCGTCCTCAACCGCGGAATCCTGGGGGGACTCCTCTATCTCCTCTTCCCCAACCGCGACCTGCGCAAGCTCTCCTATGCCGGCCTCAAGGAAGACTCGCGCATCCTCGACGTCGGATGCCGCGCCGGCGAGCTCCTCTACCGGCTTCGCAACGTCGGCCTCACGCATCTCCTCGGCATCGATCCCACCATCGACAGCGACATCCAATACGAGAACGGCCTCCAGGTTCTCAGAAAATTCCTCCACGAGATGGAACCTGCGTGGGACCTCGTCATGTTCCATGCGTCGCTCGAGCACATGAGCGACCAGTTCGCCGCCCTCGCCGACGCCCACCGGCTCCTCGACGACGCCGGAACCTGTCTCGTCCGCATCCCCATCGTCTCCTCGCAAGCCTGGGAGCACTACGGCGTCCACTGGGTGCAGCTCAACGCCCCGAGACACCTCTACCTCCACTCCGTCCGCAGCTTCACGCTCGTCGCCGAGAAAGCGGGCTTCCGGGTGGACCGGGTGCTCTACGATTCCACCGCGTTCCAGTTCTGGGGAAGCGAGCAGGTGGTGAGAAAGATCCCGCTCAAGTCCGAGCGCTCGTGGCTGGTGGACCCGTCACGGTCCATCTTTTCCCGCAACGAGATCCGTGACTTCTCCCGGCGGGCCGAACTCCTCAACCGTGCAGCCCGCGGCGACCAGGCCGCCTTCTATCTGAAGAAGGCGTGAACCGCCGGGCCTTCCGCGCCCAAAGCCAGGACTTGCAAGTTGCCGGTTACCGGTCTATGATGCGATAGTCGTTCGCTCTGTCGGAACTTCCTGCGGTAATAGGGGAGTGGCATGCCCAGGCCGACGCACGCCGAAATCAACCTCGAAGCAGTCGCCCACAACCTCCGCGTGGTCAGGGCCGAGATCGGGCCCGACGTCCGTATCCTCGCCGCCGTCAAGGCCGACGCCTACGGTCACGGGGCCGTCGCCGTGTCCGAGACCGCGCTCGCCCACGGGGCCGATTACCTCGGCGTCGCCACCGTCGAGGAAGGGATCGAACTGAGACACGCGCGTGTAGACGCCCCCATCCTCGTCTTCACCGCCCTCGCCACCGACGACGTCGCACCGGTTATCCAGTACCGGCTCATCCCGGCGCTCACCAGTCTCGATTTCGCCCGCACCCTCGACCACCAGGCCGCGAAGCGCAAGAAGCACGTCAAGGTCCACCTCAAGATCGACTCCGGCATGGGACGCATCGGCTTTCTCATGCACGAAGCCGCCGACGCCGCAGACGAGATCTCACGCCTCCCGCACCTGCTCCTCGAAGGCGTCATGACCCACTTCCCGTCCTCCGACGAAAAGGACAAGACGTTCACCCGCCGGCAGATCGAGCGCTTCCGCCTCCTGCTCGACGACCTGCGCAGCCGAGGGATTCAGTTCCCCATCGTCCACACGGCCAACAGCGCCGCCATCTTCGAGCTGAGCGAGTCTCTGTTCAACATGGTGCGCCTCGGGGTCTCGCTCTACGGATATCTCCCCACGGAGAGGACCGACGCCTCCCCGGACCTCAGGCCCTCGATGACCCTCAAGACGCGGATCGTCCACCTCAAGCAGGTCGGGGTCGGAACGCCCGTCAGCTACGGTCGCACCTTCGTCACCGCGCGCGAGACCCTCGTCGCCACCGTCCCCATCGGCTACGCCGACGGAATCCCCCGGGAGCTTTCCAACCGGGGGAAGATGATCGTGCACGCTTCAGGAGGATCCGGCGTCGTTGCGCCCATTATCGGACGCGTCTGCATGGACCAGACGATGCTCGACGTTACCGACGTTCCCGACGTCAACGTCGGCAGCGACGTGACCGTTTACTCCGCGCGTCGCGAAGACCCCAACAGCGTGGAATCCACCGCGAGACTCCTGGGCACCATCCCGCACACCGTCACCTGCGCGATCTCCCGGCGCGTCCCTCGCATCTATCTCCCCGCCCATCCTCCGCGCCGCTGACGAGCCGGATTAGGGCACGAACACGCCACCAGGAGAGCGCTCCCCCGTGTCATTCTGAGGACCCCGACTTGTCGGGGGACGAAGGATCCGGCTTCCAAGGGGGGAGGGGGGACTCGGAATGACAACCCGGATCTACTTCTCGCGCCTCTTCAACTCATTCCGCCGGCGTTCAAGCTCTTTCTCGATTTCGTCCAGCTCGATCGCCTCGGGATGGTATTCAAGGTGGGTGTACTTGCCGGTCTTCTCGGGCGGCTTGAGCTTCGCCTCTTCCTCGTGCTCCTCTTCGGCCATGATGTCGGCCAGGTCTCTCCTGGGGGCAGGGGGGATCTCCGCCGCCTCGGCGATGATCGCCTGCATCGCCGCGCGCCGGTGCAGAAAATCGTCCCCTCGGAACGACTCGCCCAGGTAAATCCGCCTCGCCACCGGGTCGTTCACCAGCTCGTTGCTCGTCCCGCTCGTCAGCACCTGTCCCTCGTTGATGATGTACGACCGCTCGCAGATCGTCAGCGTCTCCCGCACGCTGTGGTCGGTCAGCAGGATCCCGATCCCGCGCTCCCGCAGACTCAGCACGATCTGCTGGATGTCGAGCACCGCGATGGGGTCCACCCCGCTGAACGGCTCGTCCAGGAGCAGGAGCGACGGGTTCGAGACGAGCGCTCGCGTGATCTCGAGCCGCCTCCGCTCTCCTCCCGAAAGCGTGTGCGCCTTGTGCCGCGCCAGCCGCGAAAGGTCCAGCTCGTCCAGCGCCTGTGCCGCGCGTCTCTTCCGCTCCTTCCGCTTCAGGTGCATCGATTCCAGCACCGCCAGGATGTTCTGCTCCACCGTGAGTTTCTGAAAAACCGAAGGCTCCTGCGACAGGTACCCGATCCCCCGGCGCGCCCGCTTGTACATCGGAAGCCCCGTAACGTCCTCCGCCCCGAAGATCACCCGTCCGTCCGTCGGTCCGATCATCCCCACCGTCATCCGGAACGCCGTCGTCTTCCCGGCCCCGTTCGGCCCCAGAAGTCCGACGATCTCCCCGGCGTTCACGTAGTAGCTCACGTGGTCGACGACCGCCCGCTTCGAGTAGACCTTGGTCAGGTTTTCCACTTCTAAGAGCGGCACCTTCCACCCCGTCTAATGAATCAGTCGCACCCGCATCGGTTCGTACCAGATCAGCAGTGCTTTCCCGATCAGGTGGTCGCCCGGCACCACGCCCCAATACCGGCTGTCCAGACTGTCGGGACTGTTGTCCCCCATGGCGAAATAACTGTCCTTCGGGATGTCCCACGGTCCCATGTAATGCGGCCCGCCCCCGTCCTGGTGGGCGTCGGTGTAATAGACGTCCCGGTCGATCCGCAGGTTCGTCAGTTCCAGCTTTGTCCCGGCCGCGCCCAGTCTCACCCCGCTCCGGTCATGCCCCGCTATCCGGCCGGTGCGCGCCAGCTCATCCTGAAGTCTCCCGTATTCCTCCGCACTCCAGAAGTCGCATTCTACCACCTTCTTCCCGTCGATGACAAGCGCCAACAGGTAGTCCACCCGATAGAATGCGATCCTGTGGCTCCCCGCGGAGCCGATATCCCCAAGCCCGACGTCCGACAGTCTCACCGGGCTCTTGAGCGCCTTCTCGTCCCGCGAAAGCCACGCCACCCCCGTCGAAAAATCAATCTCCGCCCGGTCGTCGTGCTCGTCGCACGGAAGCGAAAGCACCAGCGTCCCGGCCTTCTCCACCTTCACGTCGAACGAAACCTTGACGTCCGTCACCACGTTGAACCCCGAGCGTCTGCCGCTTGTTCCTTCCTGGTCGTAGCTGCAGTTGTCGCGGATGATCCCGGAGCCGTCCGTCCGGCCGCCCGCATACTCCGCCCAGGCGGCCGTCCCGGAAGAGTTGAAACAGTCCGCCGCCAGCCGCTTCCCCTCGAGGCGCCACCCCGTCCCCGCCATCTTCCAGGGCGTCCCTTCCTTCCACGGGCACCCGATTGTATAGACGGGCATCCACAGCGTCGATTGCGCATCTTCCGGCTTCCGCTGGATCTGCCCGTTCGCCACGATGTCCCCGCGCACGATCTCGAACTTCTCCCCGGGCATACCCACCAGACGCTTGATATAGGTGGTCTTGTAAGGCGGCGTGTCCGACGCGCTGACCATCGGGTTGATGAACACGAACGGGTCCCAGCGGTGGGGCGGGTCGAACCGGTAGATCACCTTGTTGACCAGGATCCGGTCGCCCCCCGATACCGACGAGGCGATCTCCTGGCCGCGGCTGCCGCAGTTCGGACATCGCACGCGGTCCGCCAGCGGCGCCGCTTTCGCATAATACCCCGCCGCGTAGCGGTACCCGCAGTTCGGACACGTTACGTTCAGGTGGTCCCCGTAGAGCGACGACGCCATCGACCCCGTCGGAATGACGAACGCCTCCACCACGAACGTCCGCAGGATCAGCGCCAGGACGACGGCCACCGTCAGGGACTCGATGTTCTCGACCCAGGCGTTGGCCTTCTTCTTCTTGTGAGGCTTCTTGTCGCCGGCCGCTCCGGCCGTCTCGCCCTCAAGGCCCGAATCCGTCATTTCTCCTCCTCGTCGCCGGCACCCAGCACCGCCAGGAACGCCTTCTGCGGAATGGACACGCGTCCCACCTGCTTCATCCGCTTCTTCCCTTCCTTCTGCTTCTCCAGGAGCTTCCGTTTCCGCGTGACGTCCCCGCCGTAGCACTTCGCCGTGACGTTCTTGCGCAGGGGCGCGATCGTCTCGCGGGCGATCACGTTCGACCCGATCGCCGCCTGGATCGCCACCTCGAACAGGTGCCGCGATATCTCCTTCCGCAGCTTCTTCACCAGCGCCCGTCCCTTGTAATACGCCTTCTCCCGGTGAACGATGCTGCTGAACGCGTCCACCGGCTGTCCCGCCACCAGCACGTCCAGCTTCACCAGGTCCGCCGGCTCATATCCCAACAGCTCGTAGTCCATCGTCCCGTACCCGCGCGTGATGCTCTTGAGCCGGTCGTAAAAATCGAACACGATCTCCGCGAAAGGCAGGTCATACACCAGCACCACGCGCGTCGGACTCAGGTACTCGGTCCGCACGTACTTCCCCCGGCGGCCCTCGCACAGCTTCATCAGCGACCCGATGCAGTCCGCCGGCACCACGAAACTCACCCGGACGATCGGCTCCCGGAACTCCTCGATCTCCCCGGCGGGCGGCATGCTCGACGGGTTCCTCAATCGCTTCACGTCCCCCGTTCGCGTCTTGATCTCGTACGTCACGCTGGGGGCGGTCTGCACGATCTCCACCGACCCCTCGCGCTCCAGCCGCTCCTGCACGATCTCCATGTGCAGCAGTCCCAGAAACCCGCACCGGAACCCGAACCCCAGCGCGTCCGACGCCTCCGGCTCGAACGAAAACGACGAGTCGTTCAGCGCCAGCTTCTCCAGCGCGTGCCTCAGGTCGTTCACGTCATACCGGTCCGCCGGAAAGAACCCCGAGAACACCATCGCCTGCGGCTCCTTGTACCCCGCAAGCGCCTGCACGTCCCCGGCCGTCGCCGCCAGCGTCACCGTGTCCCCGATCCTCAGCTCCGACAGGTTCTTGATGTTCGCCACCACGTATCCCACTTCCCCCGCCGACAGTTCCTTCACCGGCGACATCCCCGGATGCAGCACTCCCAGTTCGATCACCTCGTAGTCCTGCCGCGCCCGCAGCATCCGGACGGCGTCCCCGGTCTTCAGGTGCCCGTCCACCATCCGCACGTACGCGATCACCCCGCGATACTCGTCGAACACCGAATCGAAGATGAGCGCCCGTGCCGGCCGGTCTTCGCGTCCCGACGGTGCAGGCACTCGATCCACCACCGCATCCAGCACCGCTTCCACCCCCTGGCCCGTCTTCGCGCTGATCAGCAGCACCTCTTCCGGCTTCACCCCCAGCAGGTGCTCCATCTCCCCGATCACCTCGTCGACGTGCGCGCTCGGAAGGTCGATCTTGTTGATCACCGGGATGATCGTCAGGTTGTGGTTGATCGCCTGGTAGGCGTTCGCCATCGTCTGCGCTTCCACCCCCTGCGAGGCGTCCACCAGCAGCAACGCCCCTTCGCACGCCGCAAGGCTCCGGGACACCTCGTAGCTGAAGTCCACGTGCCCGGGCGTGTCGATCAGGTTCAGCGAATACTCCGTCCCGTGCAGCATGCACTGGATGTTGACGGCCGACGCCTTGATGGTGATCCCACGCTCCCGCTCCAGGTCCATGTCGTCCAGCACCTGGTCGCGGAAGTCCCTCGCCGTGATCGCCCCCGTCATCAGCAGCAGGCGGTCGGCCAGGGTCGACTTCCCGTGGTCGATGTGTGCTATGATGCAGAAGTTTCTAATGCGGTCAATGCGCATCCGGCGGCTCCAATGAACCCGGCGTCCACTCCCAGCCGGGCGAACACGATCTTCACGTCCTCGCGGGAGCGGCCCAGCGCGCGCTCCTGCACCACCCGCATCAGCGGGTCCATCAGCATCGACCCCGCACCCGTCAGCCCGCCCGTCAACACCACCATCTGCGGGTTCAGAAAATGCAGAATCGACACGATCCCCACCCCAAGGTAGAACCCCGTCTCTTCTATCGTCTTCCGGCTCAGCACGTCCCCCTTCAGCGCCTCTTCATGGATCCGTCGCGACGTCACCTCTTCGGGGTGCTCCCGCACCGCGCGTTCCCAGTTCGTCGCCGCCCCCGATTTCACCGCCTCCAGGAACCTCCGCACCGTGCTGTCCGCCGACGCATACGCCTCAAGACACCCGATGTTCCCGCAGGGGCAAGGCCGCCCGCGGAAGTCGATCGTGATGTGCCCCAGCTCCGCGGCCGCGTCCTTGAACCCGTGCCACACCTTCCCGTCCAGCACGACGCCTCCGCCGATCCCCGTCCCCAGCGTCAGCATCACCAGCGACGAGACGTGTCTACCGTCCGCCAGGCGCGTCTCTTTTCCCACCCCGGCCCAATACTCTCCCCACGCCGCGGCGTTCGCGTCGTTCTCCAGCACCGTCCCGAGCCGGCTCGGGAACTTCTTCTGAATCAGGTCCCGCAGCGGCACGTCTTCCCACTCCGGGAGGTTCGCGGCGAAGACCACCACGCCCCGCGCGATGTCCAGCGTCCCGGGCGTCGCGATCCCCACTGCTCGCACCTGCTCCGCCTTGAGACCCGCACGCTTCAGCGTCTCTTCCGTCGCCCCGTAGATGCTCTCGAGCACTTCCTTCCGCGTCTTCGGCTTCCCGAGTGCCAGTGAGTGCTTGGTGATCACCTTCCCGGTCTCGTCCACGCATCCGACGTTGACGTTCGTGCCCCCGAGATCGATCCCCACAAGATATTCCGCCATGCCTCCCTCCTTGGAAGTAAGGCCCTGACTTCCTGTCCTGCGACCCACCTCTTCTTCTTCGTTCCTCAGCGTCTTGGCGTCTTAGAGCCTATCCCAATAACCCCGCTAGCCGCGTTGCGAGCGCGACCGGGGTGGATGCAAGGCGCGGCGACGCAGTCGATGCAAAAGACAGCATCGTCGAGGAGCCGCAACGCAGTAGACGCCCCGGTCCCGCCGCAACCCGAAGGGACGGGTCGTCTCGCGTCGGATTGCGGTGTCGCTCGTCGAAAGCGTGTCTATCCTCTGCATCGATTCCTCCTCGCTCCTTGCACTCCGACGTGACTCGACCCGTCGCGGCTGCGCGGTTATTGGGATAGGCTCTTAGCGTCTTCTGCCTTCATCTTCTCTGCGCATTTCAGCCGGAACGCCTCCAGTTGCTTCCTCACTTCCTCCGGAGGGGCCGCTTTCCCCTGTGCTCCCAGCGCCGAATCCGCCAGCTTCATCGCCTCGCCGGCCTCCCCGTCCGTCAGCATGATCTCCAGCAGCACCTCCCGCTGGCTCCAATAATCCGCGTTGTCCCGCACCGCCGCCAGGTTCTCATACACGTGGAACGCCTCCGAATGCCGCCGCAGTTCCGTCAGCGCCCGGGCGCATTTCTCCCCCAGCGACACGCTCCCCGGCATCGTCCGCGTCAGGTCTTCCAGGAGCGGCGCCGCCTTCGTCCACTGCTCCAGCACGCAATACACGTCGACCAGCTTCACCCGCACCGCCGTCAGGTGCTCGCCGTCGGGCTTCCCGTCCGATAGTTTCTGCACGCGCATTTCATAAAGCTTCACCGCCTCCCCCGGATGCCCGGCACGCGACAGCCGGTCCGCGGTCGGCTCGCACAGCTTCTCGTCGCGCTGACAGATCGCCAGGATGCTCGAAGAAGCCAGCGGCGCAAGTTTCTCCGCCGGGTGGTCCAGCATCTGGATCAGGACGTCGAGCGATTCCTCTCCGCCTATTTTCCCCAGCGCCACGACCGCCGCCTCCCGTACGCTGGGATTGGCGTCCTCCGTGAGCACCGTGCGGATCTTCGGCCCCGTCTCGCTCGCCTTGAGCGCCCCGAGCGCCTCCACCGCATAGACCCTTACCGCCGGACTCTTGTCCCCGAGCGCCTTCTCCAGCGCCTTGACGCTCCCCGGCGTGCTTCCCGGAATCTCCCCGAGCGCCCGCGCCGCCTGGCTCCGCACGCTCGCCTCCGGGTCGTTCCCCAGCAGGTCCACGAGCGCTCCCGCCTCACCGGCGCTCCCGATCTCTCCCAGCGCCCCGGCCGCCGAGCCTCGCACCATGCTCGACCGGCTCTTGAGCGCCCAGGAGAGCGCGCTCACCGCCCTCTCCCCCTTCACCCGTCCCAGCGCCCGCGCCGCCGCCGCCGACACCGTCTCGTCCGAATCCCCCAGTGCATTGATCAGCGTTCCCGCCGTGTCGGCCGAACCCATGTCCCCTAACGCCGTCACGCACTCGGCTCGCACCTCCGCGCTCGAATCACCGACCGCGAGCTCCGACAACTTCTTCTCCGCCCCGGTCGCCTTGAGTTTCGCGATTCCCGACGCCGCGTACTTCCTTACCCTGGCAAACGGTTCCCCGAGCGCCGCCACGAGAGGCGCCGGGTCCTCCGGATGCGCCCGGTTTTCGAGCGCCCGGATAATCGCATCCGACGCCCGCTCTTCCAGTTCCGCGGATCGCTTCCGGCTCGCCTCCAGTTCCTTCTCGAGCGCCTCGTTCCGGCTCGCCATCTGCTGGATGAGCGCGTCACGGCCCTCAGCCGGCCGGGTGGGGAAGTGGAGACTCGAAGAACCCCGCCCCGTCCCCCTGGCCGATTCCCCGGGCGAAACGCCCGTCCGCGCGCCTCGCGAGTCCACAACGGATGTCGTCGTCTGCGTAAGATCCCCGGTGCCGGGACTCGTTCCTCTTTCGCCTTGCTCCGGCGGCGTGGAGCAGCCCCCGAAGAGAAGAAAAAAGATCACGAGAATAGCGCTCGGATGTCTCATGGTCCGCCGCGGAATCGACCGAACCCAAGATGCACAAAAGACTTAACTCGAACTCTGAATTATACCAGAAAAATCCCAAATTCCAAGAACCAAATCCCCCAGCGCTAGAAAGTATACGGAAATCTGCGTGCCGGAGCACCATTTGTGTTGAACAAGTTGAGAACTGGAGGCTAGAGGCCGCATAATGAAGTTACGAGGTGCGGGTGGGAAACTGCCAGGTGGAAGGTGGAAGTTGGGGGTTATCCTTACAGTACGCGGCCAAGCACAAGCATCAATCCCGCTAGTGCGACAAGGCTTGCCGACAGCATCACGAAGAGCTTCAGTCCCTTCCGCCAGATGAGCGACATCTCCTCCTCATGCGTCGCCTCATACACGATGCTCACCGCCAGGCACAGGGGCAGCAGGTAAAGAAGTCCGCTCATGCGCGTGTCCTCCCCCGGCGCAAGGCGGTGACGACCGCGTCCATCACCACGAGGACGTTGAGGAGTCCCGCCACCATCGTGTAGAGCGTGCCGATCTCGAAGAGCCGCATGACCGTCAGTTTGGGCTCCGCCGGCGGCCGGCCGATTCCCAGCACAAACGTGATCACCCCGGCGCCCATCTGGAGCAGCACGTGCAGCCGGCCGCTCTGAAAATAAACGTCCGCCCGCCCCGAGATGAGCCACCCCGCGACGAACGTCCCCACGATGCTCACGAAAAAGAGCAGGCCCTTCCGCCACTTCCCGAGCGCGAAGTGCCCGGCCCCGGGCACCGCCCATGCGAGCACCGCCGTCGTCACAGGATCCAGCCGCGTTCTCATTCTTCCCTCAGGCAGCACGCCTCACCCCCGCCATGTCCGAACCAGGATCACCACCAGCAGCGTAATGAGAAGCAGCACTCCGCTCAGTCCCAGTCCCATCCGCCAGGCCGCAGGCATCCCCCGAAACGGACGGTCCAGGAATTCGAGCGTCCGCGTCAGCGGTCCGGCGGCTTCCCTCGACCGCGCGTACTCGGTCCCGCCGTCCTCCTCGTCCGTCTCGTCCCCGAACGTCGTCGTGCGCGCACCCGACGACAAGAGCGCCTTGCGCGCCGACCCCGTCTCGAACATCCGCGGGAGTTCCTCCCGCGTGATCCGCGCCGATTCGTCCCGCGCCCGTTCGAGAACCCCCTCTTCCTCCGCGCTCAACTTCCCCGCGCGTCCGCCTTCTCCCACGTCCTGCTCCTCCGTACTCACGTCGTGCAAATCCAAGAGTAGCATCGCCTCCTGGACGGGTCAAGCCAAAAGCCCCCGGTCGAGACGCGCCCCTTGACTTCCGCCGCACGCGGGAATATCCTTGTCCCTATGACCCACCGATTCCACGTGACCGATCCCGGGGATGGCGAGCACGTCCGCCTCGCGCCCGACACCGTGCATCACCTCCGCGTCCTCGGACTTTCCGAAGGGAGCGAGGTGGTGCTCTTCGACGGCGCCGGTCTCGAGCTCCTCGCCCGCATCGAGAGCCTCTCGCGCGCGGACGCCCGGGCGTTCGTCCTTCGCCGAACCCGTCTCAGCCGCGAGGCCGCCGTCGAACTCACCCTCGCCTGCGCCGTCCCCAAGGGGCCCCGCATGGACACCCTCGTGCGGGCGTGCGCCGAGCTGGGCGTCGCCGCCGTCGTCCCGCTCATCACCCGCCGATCCGTCGTAAAGCCCGGCAAACCCGCTCGACACCCCCGCGACCCCGAGCCGGGTCAAGGCGCGTCCCAGCCCTCCGGGAAAATGGCCCGCTGGCAAAAGATCTCCGTCGCGGCGTCCGAGCAGTCGGGTCGGAACCGGGTCATGTCGGTCGAACCCCCGGCGGCGTTTCCCGACTTCCTCGAGCGTTCACCCGGCCTCGGCCTCGCCGTCCTTCTTTCCCCCGATGAGTCGGCCCCGGCGCTTCCGGTTCTCCTGGCGCAGCATGGGGAACTCGCGCGTCTTGTCATCCTGGTGGGACCGGAAGGGGGGTTCGCCGACGATGAGCTCGAGCTCGCGGCCGCTCACGGCCTCAAGACCGCGAGGCTCACGCGCTCCATCCTCCGCGTCGAGACCGCCTGCATCGCCGCCGCCGCCGTCGCGCTCACCCACTTCTCCCGGTAAGCCGGCTCTGCGTCACTTTCCCGCTTTCTTCTTCTCCGCACGGCCGGGCGGCAGCTTCTCCGCGCAGTCGAGCGCCAGCAGCGCCTCGATGACCTGGCAGGTGGTGCTCAGCGGGATGTTGTTCTCAAAGGAACTCGCCCGCGCCATCCCATAAACCGACTCGGGATCGGCGAGATAAAACGCGTTGTTCGGACGCAGCTCGTTCCGTCGGATGAACGTGCCCGCCCGACGCATCGCCCCAAGATACGCGTCGGTTTTCTCCGCCGGTCCCGTGACGAACCTCAAGACCTCGCCCAGCAGGTTCATCCGGATCGCCGTCCCCTCCACCGACCCCTCCGGGTCCCCGTCGAACGAGCCCGTCATGTCCGCCGCCACGTCCGTCGTCCGCTGCTGCTTGACGGCCGCGTCCGCCATGCGCCGGGCGTAGTCCAGATACGCCGGCTCCGCGAACGGGGTGTCCAGCACCTCGAGGGCCGCCCCCAGCCACGAGTCCCCGGGCGCCTCGCTCCAGTGCATGTCCTTCTCCCGCTGCGTGATCAGGTACGCCGCCGCCTTCCGCGCCCCCGTGCGCCACGCCTCGTCGTTGAACCGACGCTCCAGCACCGCCAGCCCCCACAGCGCCTGGCCCGGAGAACCGGCTGTCACCTGTTCCTCGTACGGAACGTTCCGGTCGTACCGGTAGGTGTGCGAGAACGACCCGTCGTCATACTGCTGGTGCAGCAGGAACCGTCCCAACAGCTTCATGTCCTCGTCCTGGAAGACCCCGCCGGTGAGTCCCGCGTAGCGGTCCAGCGCCACCACCGCCAGGCCCGCCGCCCCCAGCTTCGCCTTCTCGTCGAACACGATGTAGCCGAACGGCGCCCCCTTGAGCGGCTTCTCCACCCGGATCTGTTTCTTGAGAAACCCTACGGCATCCGCGGCGGCGTCCAGGAAGCGCCGGTCCCCCGTCGCCGCCGACAGGTCCACCAGCGTGATGATCGCGTAGCAGTGGTCCACGATGTCGCCGTGCGTGTAGTCCAAGGCGCCGCGTCGCGCGTCCACCAGGTGGAAAAACCTCCCGTCCTGCGTCTGGCGCTTCCCCACGAACTCCCCCATCCGGCTCGCCGCCGCCTTCAGGTCCTTCCACGGCGCAACCTCCGGCTCGTTCATGCGGTAGAGCTCCACGCTGCGGTAGCCCAGTCCGCGCGACCAGAACGTCTCGAAGCTCACCAGTTCCACCTTCGTCTTCAGCTTGTCCCACGTCACCGCCTCCGTCGGCTGAATCCGCGGCATCTTGGGATAGACATTGAGCGTCGACGCCAGCCGTCCGATGAACGCGTCCCGGTCCACGAGGCCCTTCGAGAACACCTCGCTCGGCGGCAGGACCCCCGTGCGCGTCTCGTGCGTGATCGCGATCCCGTCCACCCCAAGTTCGAAAAACGAAAGGTCCGTCAGCCACCGCTTGGGCGAAACCGTGTACCGCTCGAGCACCCGCTCGAACAGCATCCCCACGTTCCCGCCGTCGCCGTACTGGTAGAAGTCAAACGACGGAAGCGACCGCGCCTTCAGCATCGCCGCGAGCGTCGCCTCCACGATCCCGTTCCCCTGGCTGGAAAAACGCACCGCCGGCGCCCGGTCACGGTAGATCGTCAACTGCAGGCTCTCCGGGTTGACTCCCCTGAGCGCCGGCGACATTTTCTGGAGTATCGCGGGCGTCACCGACTGCGCCTCGCCCGCCAGCGCCCGACGCGCAAACGCCGCTAGCTCCTCCCGCGCCTCCGCCGGAAGCGGACTCAGTCGCTCACCCCAAACCGCCCCGGCCGCCAGCGCCACCCCGGCCGCCGCCAAAAAACCGCGAAGGAACCTCAATCCCAGCCTCCTGTTGGCTACTCGATGAACTTCCCTTCACGCAGTACCTTGAGCACCAGGTCCTCGAAAGGCGTGCTGGTCAGGGTGCGCGCAAAACCCGCGCCGATGGACGTGCAGAAACTCGCAAGGCGCTCGCAATATTCCTTGAACTCCCGCTCGTAGGCCTCGATCACCTGCGGGCTCACCATCGCAATGCGTTCCTCGCCGGTTTCCATGTCCAGCAGTCGCAGGTCCCCCTTGACGCCGGGCCGCGCCTCCGCCGGGTCCGACACCTGGAGCGCGAAGGTCTCGAACCGGCGATGACGCAGCATCTTGAGCCCCCGCGCGTACCCGTGCGGGTCGAAAAAATCCGACACCACCACCGCGAGTCCCCGCCGCTTCGTCTGGTGCACGAACGTCCGGAACGAGCTTTCCATGTCCGTCTCGCCCCCCGGACGGATCGCCCGCAGAAACTCCAGCACCCGGAACACCTGCCCCTTGCCGCGCTTAGGTGACAGCTGGGGCCGAAGCGCCTCCGCAAACGGCACGATGTTCACCCGGTCCAGGTTCGCGAGTCCGATATACGCCAGCGCCGCAACCACACGCCGCGCGTAGTCGAACTTCGCCGGACGGCCCATCCTCATGCTCTCCGACGCGTCCACCAGCAGCGTGACGCTCAGGTCCTCCTGCTCCTCGAAGAGACGCACGAGGAGTTTGTTCATCCGTCCGTAGAGGTTCCAGTCGATGGCCCGGAAATCGTCGCCGGACGCGTAGTCGCGATGGTCCGCGAACTCGATCCCCGCGCCCGTCTTGCGCGAGCGACGCTCCGCCCGCATCTTCCCCTGAAACACCTTCTTCGACACAAGGTAAAGATACTCCAGCTTCTTGAGGAAGTCCTCGTCGAAGAGCACGTCGTTCCGCGCTTTCCGGCCGCTCAGGATGGGCATCGCTCTGTCCTCGGGTCCGGCTTCCGCGCGCGAAGACGGGTTTGTCCGCCGTAGTTTACCCGCCTATGGCGGACCTTGGCGAAGGCGGGTGAGGGACTTTGCTTCTCGCTTCTCCCTCGGCCTTCGGCCTTGGGCCTTTCTTCTCCCCTCGGCCTTATGCCTCAGGGTTTCTTGACTTTCCGCAGGACCTCTTCGATCGCGGCGTCGGCGGATAGTCCCTCCGCTTCCCCCTCGAAGTTGAAGAGGATCCGGTGTCGCAGGGCCGGAGCGACCGACGAATCCACGTCCTCGAAGCTCACGTTGTTTCGTCCCTCGACGAGCGCCCGAACTTTGGCCGCCAGCGTGATCGCCTGCGCCCCGCGCGGACTCGCCCCGTACCGCACGTATCGCCGCACTACCTCCGGCGCCTCCTCCGACGTCGGGTGCGTCGCAAGCACCACCCGCGCGATGTACTCCTTCACGTGCGACGCCGCCGGGACCTCCCGCACCAGCGCCCGCATCGACATCACTTCCGGCCCCGTCGCCACCGCCTCCGCGGTCGGCGTCTGCCGCGCCGTCGTCCGGTCCACGATCTCCACGATCTCCGCCACCGACGAACCCTGCACGAAGATCTTCAGCAGGAACCGGTCGAGCTGCGCCTCCGGCAGCGGATACGTCCCTTCCATCTCGATCGGGTTCTGCGTCGCCACCACCATGAAAGGAGGCTCCAGGCGATGGCGCGTCCCCGCCACCGTCACGCTCTCTTCCTGCATCGCCTCCAGCATCGCCGACTGCGTCTTCGGCGTCGCGCGGTTGATCTCGTCCGCCAGGATGATGTTCCCGAACACCGGTCCCCGCTCGAATCGGAACGTCCGGTTCCCCCGCTCGTCCTCCTCGATCACGTTCGTCCCGATGATGTCCGCGG
>Ga0182021_10002209_pt1 | contig 22694 bp, 15 predicted proteins | sample 612E3MmetaG_FD_120493 | JGI IMG/M metagenome (GOLD analysis project Ga0182021, IMG submission 120493) | Permafrost microbial communities from Stordalen Mire, Sweden - 612E3M metaG (Illumina Assembly) | ecosystem: Environmental > Terrestrial > Soil > Wetlands > Permafrost | place: Sweden... | reverse complement strand
CGGTGTTATAGTAGGTGTTGGTGTTGGGGTAGGTGAAGGCGTTAATGTTGGAGTGGCAGTTGGAGTTGAAGTAGAGCTTGGAGTTGGTGAAGGAGTAGGTGTTGGGGTTGGAGTAGTAGCTGGGGTTGGAGTTGGTGTTGGAGTGGGCGTTAGAGGCGAAGAAATCTTTGATAACCAAAAATAAGGGCCGCCGGTGTCAGAGTATATTCCAGCTATTGCTAATCCGCCATCACTTGTATTAATGACACTAGAAAGGCTTGCTTCAAAATTTTCAAACCACTGCAAGTTTCCGGAAGAATCCGTTTTAAACAGCACGTTTCCCCCTACCATAGCATAACCGCCATCATTAGTTTGAACAAGTGAGCTAATGGTAAAATCATAAGTTTTATTCCATTGTAAGTTTCCTGAAGAATCGGTTTTGACCAACACATTTTGTCCAGCTAAAGCATAGCCGCCATCATTACTATTAATAACTGAATGGGCCGTGAAATTGCCATAGGTTCTATTCCAAATTTGGTACCCAGCGGAATCGGTTTTAATCAGCAAAGATTGGATAGGAAAAGAAGAAGAACTGTTAAGATAGCTAATACCTGCCACTGTGGAATTAAGTTCATTACCCGCTAATACGAATCCTCCATCGCTTGACTGCACTATCGAATTTGCGGAGATATCTTCTCCTATATTTCCGAATTCTTGAGCCCATTCTACAGCACCGAAGGAATTAGTTTTAGTTAGCCAGATATAACTTCCCCCATAACTCCAAAGTGTCGGGCTGCCTGTCCAAGCTAATCCTCCATCAGTAGTTTGTATAACAGATGTACGGGATAGAGAAACTGGAGAGTAAGCGTATGAATAGGTGGTATTCCATAATAGTCTGCCTGTCGAATCAATCTTCATCAGCACATTCTGGAGATTATGATAATTTACATTTGCTAAACATCCTAATACATAATTTCCGTCACTTGTTTGCACTATCGAATCAGCTCTCACGCCATAAAGTGCATAATCTCCATCTCTAATGGCATAGTATGGATAATTTACACTCCAAATTTCGTTACCTTCATTATTCGTCTTAATCATTTTTATCAAACCATCTAATAATCCTCCGCTCAAACCACTTCCGCTGTTGCCAGCTATACCGTACCCATCTTTCGTTTGTACAACACAATAAGCATTGCCACCAGAGTAAGTTTTAGTCCATTCTGTTGCAGGAGGATTTAATGCCGTTGTAAATTGAAAGTTAAAGACAAAAAACAAAGAAGCGGCAAACAAAAGAACTAGAGTGAAAGTAACTTTTTTGTACAAAAATGCTCTCCATCCTTAATTAATTGCTTCAGGTTTAATAACTTTTTTGATTAACATGGAAATTTGAAAAATTAAGTCAGCTACATTTAACAACCTAAATATACATAGCCTCGGTTATACTGAATAGAGTATGCCTTTAGACAAAAAAGAATCTGATAACAAATTTAAGACTGAAAAGCACTTCATAGAGATTTCAAGCCCAGAGGACATCGAAATATTAAAGAAGACTGACTTTGTTTAAGTGGCTGACCACTATTATAATGGACACATTAATGTTTATAGACCACTATGGAAAAGAGAACCTTCAAAGCAGCCCTAGACAGAAAGAAAAGAGAGGTTAGCTCTTGGATTTTAGCCAGTCTAACTTAAGTCGGTATCATTTAGTTTTACTAACTAAAATGAACTATTCTTTAATGGTCATCTTAGACCTATGGCAGCCTTCGTAGATTCGAGCTAGAGGAATACCGTCTTTAACTTTCCTAGCTATTCACAAAATTTTGTCCACAAACAAATCATGTCTTTTCGTCTTTCTTGGCTTCTTTTTCTTTCAATTTTTCGACGTTTTTAACGTACTCTTTTACTTCTTCCACTAGTTTCGAATCATATCTTTGCGGTTTGGCCTTCAATCTTGCGATCCGTTCTAAATCTGGGTTCATGTCGCCATGTACATTGACAGGTGGACAGGTTCTTTGTTCAGTTTCTTCAACTTGTTTTTTAGCGCCTTCTTTAGATTCAAAATCTGTAGCTTGTTTCTCTATTCGATCTTTTAGCTCTTTCATGAGTTTATTAACATCTAAATCCTTTCCATATTTTAATACGATATCCAAAAAATCTTCTGCAAAATACTTAGCAACATCTGAAACATAGAGGGTAATTATGCTATCAGTCAATTCTTTGAAAACATCAGAATTTACTTTTTTATGCTTTTCATTCTCAATTGCAGCCTTGTCTATTTCTCTAATCATGGGAATAATAGTTAACAGATTAAGTTCAAGAAAATTATTCATAACCAAAAAGAAATCTGCCGGGTTTAATGTTTCTTGAAAATTAACATTTGCTTTTTTGAGAATCATTGATACTTCATTAGCGAAACTAGCCACATACAGAGGCCCTAGTTCGGCTCTTGCCTCATCAGTTAGGATGTTTACGACTTTACAAGGAAGGGGAGCAAGGGAACTCGCGGGGACATCATTTTCAAGTCGTTTAACTACTTTTCCAGTTTTGACTAATTCTTTTAAATGTTGATTAACTACAGCTCGACTTAACCCAGTCTTTTCTATAAGTTCTTTGAATGTTAGGCTGTGTTCTGCTAGTGCTTTTTTGATTGTTGTTTCGTTGGTTTTCCATGTTTGTTTTTGTCCTTCAGTCCGCATTTAACTCACCATACTGTAGTATGCTAAACATACTTATTTAATACTAACGGAAATTAATATAACTTACATGAGTATGGTGACTATACTTGCCACATGAACAAACAAGAAAAATAATTCGAGTTGGAAACAGTTTAGCTGTAACTATTCCGCATGAATGGGCGCGGTATTTTAGGCTGAAAGAAAAGGATAGCGTCTTAGTTGTTTCAAATGGACAAATATTGATCCGAGTGCAAGCTAAAGAAATTCCAGCTTAAAAAAATGAGCAAAAGTGAGGGTTTGCTCAATGAATGAAAGTCAAGAACACGATAAAAGCGTTACTACGCAAACAACAGAAAGCCGTTTCGTAATAGTGGCAAACATCTATCTAAGCAAAAAGAAGCAAACACTAAAGATACTTGACTTAAACGGTAAACTATGCGGAATTTTTAGACGAAATGATATTCTTGATTTGTTAGCTGGAAAACTTGACCATGTTAACGTAGTTCTTTTTCGCAACGAATCAAACGAGGCAAAACAATAATGGATTTTCCAACAGAGAAAAACCCCATAGCAGACATTGAATTAATAACTTGCTCTGAATGTGGAAACCCAACAGTTCCAGCTTACAAAGATGATTTGCAAACTCAATGGTTCAAATGTGAAAAAGGACATATAACAAATAAGACATTAAAAACCAAATTTAGCGCTGAAGGCAGAGAATCTAATTTACCAAAAGAAACCGAAAGAAAAAATCATTGGTTTTTAGGCTCAAGATATTCAAGTGATGAAACAGAGAAATTTAACCCTAACAGCTTCGCAAACTACCTAACAGGACAATTCTTCTTTAAAACAGACAAAAAAACCGATGTTCTTTACGTTTACAATTCTGAAAGCGGAATATGGGAACCTGAAGGCGAAATTTTCATACATCAAGCCCTAGTTAACCGCTTAAATTTGGATGTAAAACCCCATTATCAAGAAGGGGTTGAATATTACATTAAAGGCGAGAGCTACGAAAACGTAGCAGAAACCCCTAACCTAATTGCTTTAGAAAATGGGATATTCGATGTAGTAAAACAAGAATTGCTTGAAAAATCCCCGTCATACTTCATTATTTCTAAAATACCAGTAATCTATGACGTTAACGCAAAATGTCCGAATACTTTAAAGTTTCTCATAGATGTTTTTGGTGAAAACCAACTAGTAGCACTCCAAGAAGCGCTAGGATACACACTACATAAAGAACCATTATTTGAAAAAGCCTTTATGTTAATAGGTGATGGCGCAAACGGAAAAAGCACTTTTCTTAATTTACTGCAAACTTTCCTAGGCCCCGGAAATTATAGCAACATAACCCTTCAAGAAATCTGTTATAACCGTTTTGCAGCCGCTAACCTATATCAAAAAATGGCTAACATCTCTGCCGATCTGCCTAAAACCGCTATTTCAACCTCTGGAAGATTTAAGATGTTAACTGGAAGGGACACAATAAGCGCTGAATTCAAACACAAAAATGCTTTTCAGTTCTTGAATACCGCTAAAATGTGGTTTAGCTGTAATGAATTTCCACAAACAACAGAGGATACCTTAGCTTATGTTAGACGCTGGAAAATATTTAATTGTCAAAACGTCTTTATTGGTGAAAAAGCCGACTCAAAAATCTTGGAAAAACTAACTACTTCAGAGGAACTATCAGGTTTTCTAAATTGGATCCTAGAAGGATTAAAACGTCTATTAACAAACGGTAGATTTAGCGCAAACGAAACAGAGGAAACCTTAAGAGAAAATATTTTAAAACTTAGCAATCCAACAAAAGCCTTTATCGAAAAGAACGTAGAAAGAACCAACAACCCGAAAGACTGCATAGAAGAAAAAGAATTATACGCTGAATTTATCAAGTTCTGCGACTATGAAAACTTACCTTCAATAAGAAAAGCCCAATTTACACAAGCATTAACCGAAACAATCCCTGAAGCAAAACAAACCAATCAACGTATATTAGGAAAAGCAACACCTGTTTACCAATTTATCAAACGAAAGGTTGTTTCAAATGAAAAAGATTCAACTGTTACCGCTGTTACCACTACTCTATCAGATGCAGCAAAAACTCAATTATTCTCAAAAATAAGTAACCCAGTGGTAACAGAGGCAACAGAAACCCGAGAATGTGGCGAATGTGTCAATTTTCATAAACCCGAATGCAGTTTTTCGCATGGTATAGACTGTACTGGTTTCCATTGTGATTATGCGAATGGTTGTAGAGAATACAAAAAGATTGAGGTTTCTTCTTAGATGGAAGCCCAAACCGCTTTAATTTGCCCTTCTTGTGGTAAATCTCGCATTGTTAAGGCGGGTATTCGATGTACAACTTTAGGGGAAAAACAGCGGTTTGTATGTAAGGATTGCAATTTCCGTTTTAGTGAACATACTAGCTTAAATGTCCAAGACACCGATAAAGAAAGCAGCCAACAAAACAATCCTTGCAAGGAATTGGAACTATTGGCAGCGCTAGACCAAAATGGAGTTAGCGCGGGAATAGATAGCCAAACTATCAAAGGGCAAATGCTAAGCTATATGTTTCAGATGCAGAAAGATGGACTACAAAAAACAACTATCCTAAACAACTACCAAAAGATTAAGCGTCTTTCAAAAATAGCAAACATAACCGATCCTGAAAGCGTCAAAGAAGCTCTATACAACATTGAATTAAAGCCAAACAGCAAAGCCAACTATACCAACGTGTACACAAGTTTCTTGAAGTATCTCGGCAAAACATGGAAAGCGCCAAAATATCAGTATCAGCAACCAATACCGTTTATTCCATTGGAAAACGAAATAGATGCGCTTATAGCTGGTTGTGGAAAGCACACATCAACAATACTTCAAACACTGAAAGAAACAGGTATGCGTATAGGCGAGGCACTCCGCTTAAAATGGACTGACATAAACCCCGAAAACAACACTATCACCTTAAACGAACCTGAAAAGCATGGAATACCGCGAATGTTCAAAGTTTCAGCTAAATTAATTGGTATGCTTCAATCAATGCCTAAGAAAGCAGATCAAATCTTTGGAACAGCTCAAATATGCCATAAACTAGGAAACTTCAAAGGACAAAGGCTTGGATTAGCGAAGAAACTTGAAAACCCCCGATTAGCCAAAATAACTTTCCATACGCTAAGACATTGGAAAGGAACAATGGAATATCACAGAACACACGACCCATACCACGTTAAACAGCTATTAGGGCATAGATCGCTAAAAAGCACCGAGATTTACATTAACATTGAGCAAGCAATCTTTAGCGAAAGTGACCAAAAATATCACAGTGCGATAGCGTCAACAATCCAAGAAGCGCAGCAACTAGTTGAACAAGGCTTTGATTACGTTACAACCTTTGACGGAAAACAGCTTTTTAGGAAGCGTCAATGATGGTAAAAACCGCAAGTGTTTGCCAAAAAGCGAACTTTCTTAATAATACTTGTGGTTGGGGCTCCATAAGTTTCTAGTTGATAAAACCAAGAGCTAATATGCTAAAGGTGTTTTAACCACTTGGAATGCATGCTTTTCAGACTGCTTCTCACAATTGCATTAAATATTCACGTTAAAGGTTAATGCCAATTCCATGGAAATACAGCAGGATAATAAATCAGAAGCACAACTATAATAAGGTCAACTATCAAAATGCCTGTAATTGCAGCTTTTTTCACAGTGCTCGATATTTTTGTCGGAGACACTTTTTTAGGGCGTAAATTTGACTGAGGAACAGGCGGACCTTCTGAACTCACGGAACTTTGAGCCAAAGCTCTTCCACAAAAGGCACAAAATAAAACATCAGACCCATTTTGTTTACCACAAAAACTACAAAACATTTAGTATCTCCAATACTTGTTATAAAGCCAGTGCAATAAAGATAAAGCTTTTTTATTCCGATTTTTTGATGGGAGATTAAAAAAAAATTCCGAATCAATCAAATAACCAACAGTATGGTTTGGCGAATCTACCAGCTTAACCCGTGCAACAATTAAAAGGAAAGGAAGAGCGAGGAGAGATTTTTGTCGCACCTTGTGATTAAGGATGATTCGCCAAACGAGCTACGCGGGTTTTATTGCGTATATCTGTAAACTAAAGAAAAAAATAAAAGACTATGTTGTTGCATCAAGCAGCCAACATAATAGAAGCTCAGCGTTAACCCGAATCTCCATCAAGATACTTTTTACCCTTTACATTTAAATAATAATAACATCCAAAAGGGTAAGTATTAGATGTGGGGGCGATGCACTTGAGTTTACGCTTAAATCCAGAATACGAAAAACTGCTTCCGAAAATGTCTGAAGAAGAATTCGCGGAGCTCAAAGCATCCATACAATCAGAAGGGCAACATTACTCTATAATTGTAAACGAGGATTTAGAGGTTTTAGATGGACACCATAGATACCGTGCCTGTACTGAACTTGGAATTGAACCAGATTTTGAAGTACGAAAGTTTGATGATAAACTTATTGAGAAAAAATTTGTAATCGAAGCAAACCTTAGGCGTCGCCACTTAAACAATTTTCAACTCGTAGAGTTAGCGGTGCCGTTGCTTGAGGTTGAGAAAGCGCTTGCAAAGCAGCGTCAGGCTAAGGGTGGTAAAAACGGGAGAAACCAGCAATTAGAGGTAGAGACAGATGACGCTATGCCCGAGTTTAAAGCCAAAGCAACTGAAGTTGTTGCCAAGAAAGCAGGTGTTTCAACCCGAACTTTTGAAAGAGGCAAAAAAATATTGGAAGAAGCCAGCGAAGATGAGAAGCAAAGGCTTCGTGAAGGCAAAGCCAGCATTACAAAAGTCTACAATGAAATTACGCAAAGCAAAAAAACTATTGAGCCACCTGCTCCAAAGCTGGAGACCCCACGTGACCTGCAGAATAGGGCTGATTTGTCTGTGATTTTAGAGCGGCTGCAGAAAGAAGAATTGTTCTGTCCAGCTTGCGGTAACCCGATGCTGCAGTGTAGTAAATGCCATAAAACTCTGGAGGCGCTATTAGAATTGAAGGGTCCAAGCGCCACAGCAGCTAAAGACGCTGAAGAAAACAGCGAAGATGACTTTTCTGAAGAATAAAATACGTGCATGACTGTAATTACTCAGCTATTACCGCAAACAAAAATTTAGAAAAAGACGAATTAACTACTTCAAAGTAGCATAGAAATCTTTCACTTTCTGCGAGGCATCTCCTATTAATGGGTCGCCATGCCCGCCAAGCATTATGTCGAAATTGAAAGTTGAGATTTTCCCTATGGATTCTCTTGCTTTGACGTTATCTAAATTAAACTGTTCAGGCGACTCGGTAAGTTTACCGTTCACGAAACGAAGTGCATCTCCGACAAACATGACTGTTCTCTGGGTATCTAGCAATGAAATGCTTCCTTCACTGTGACCAGCGGTAAGAACGACTGTTAGCCCTTCCACCTTGTCGCCGTCTTTTAACACTATGTCTGGCTCAACTGGTGCAGCTTTAATAACTGAGCTAAAAGCTCTAAACATCAGATTTTTGTGTTTAGGCGGAGCTTTCTTTCCGGCAACAATATCCGCGTCGAATTCGCCGACTGCTACCTTTGCATTGGTAAGTTCCTTCATTTTCTTAAGGCTTCCAACGTGGTCGACGTGGAAATGAGTTACGATAATAGTTGAGACATCTGTTGGCTTGCGGCCTAAACTTTCAATGTAAGTCACTATTTTTTTGTCACTTCGAGAAAAACCTGTGTCAATTAAAATTAACCTTTCGTTTTCTTCGACTAAGTAGACGTGGCAATTGGTTCCTTCAACTTGGTAGATTCCATCTGTAATCTTCATGACTGTCGCCTAAGAAGTTTAATTGCTTAAGCTTAAAAATCTATCAGCACATTAACCTGCTCAGTCTTTCTAATAATTTAGTCAATTTTATTTTGCAGTTTTCTTTTGTATTTAACCACAAACGAAAAGGTTAGCAGTGCAATCAGGACAAGGATCATTTGGATGCTTGATTCTGGCGCTTCAGGCATTACTGAAGGTGTCTGAGAGGGCATATCGATTTGGTCAGGGGAAGAAGACAGGGTGGCTGTAGGACTTGGACTTGGTGTAGGCGAAGCGGTCGTAGTCGGCGTAAGAGTTGGAGGTGCAGGTGTCGGGGTTGGGGTCGGGGTTGGTGGTGGTGGAGGATTGCTAAAAGTTATCGAGCTGCTAAAGGGTGTAATTAATCCAGCGTTATCTTTTATTTGGCAGTAAATCGTTTTAAAACCTTCGCCGCTGGTTAACGTCCAACTTACCGAGTTTGTATAGGGTTGCCAAGAAATGTTATCCCAAACGCCATCATTGTTGAATCTTATTTGGCTGATGCCTGAAAGCGAATTAGTCGCATTAACGCTTAGAGTAACCAAGCTTTCAGAAGTTGAGGTTTCGCCATTATTTATTACCATTGAGCTTGAAGGTGGAGTCGTCTCGAATTGTATTCCCGTTATGAGTACGTGGTCAAGCTCCATGTTACCTGTTCCATAAACGTCCCAGGTGCTCCAATATTCAAGCGTGTTGTTAACGCCTTCGCTGGCTATAACTGGCTGCCCATTGGCAGTAACGTTTTCAATTGCACCATTGTTAATTTTGTAATATATCTGAGTAACATTGTAGTCTGGAGTTAGGTTAATGGTGAGGTTTGATATGTGCCACCCAGTGTTAGTATAATCGTCGGTTATTGTCGGCAAACGGGTAATGTTGACAGAGAAGTTTGAGATTTCATCGTTTATTGTAAGCGTATGCTGCCCTGCAGATGTTGTTGGCACTTGCACGGTTACATTGAAGAATCCGTTTCCATCCGTTGAAGTAGTCCCCAAGCTTATAGCGCCATCCCAAAGCAAAGACACATTACCAGGGCTAAACCATTCACCAGCCACAATCATGGATTGATTACTTTGAACAAAAACAGTTGCGGATCGATTTGTGCCGTTACCATATAAGCCTGTGGCAGTATTATTGCCTATTTGAGTTAAACCTCTCCGCCACTCCGAATATGAAGTAATTGAATTATACGACATGCCAGTGCCTCCGTCATGTGCACGAAAAACAATGCTGTCAAACAGGGGCTGATTATCATCTATTGTATTGTTTTGCAGTAGGTCTGGAGCAGTGACGTTGGAGGTAAAGTTTTGCATGGCAGTGGTTGGCACATTGTTAGCTAGTGGAACCCAAGAAGAATTAAATGGGTTCAAATAAGAAATATTCACGAAGTTATTAGGAGTAAAGCCTGTTCCGTTAAATGCAATTAAGCCGCCGGCTGGGCCTGAAGTAGGAGAAAACGTGAATGTTGAATTAAAATTATCAGTCAAAGGACTACCTAATCCAGTAACAAGGTCATAACCCACGTAGGTAGGATTACCGTTTGATCCTGAAGTGATATCTCGAAAATACGAAGAATAAGCTAATTTTGCTTTACCGTAAATGTTAACGTTTGTTGCAGAGCGTCCAAGAGCGTGAATTGCTGCCCATTGCGGTGCACCAGCGCTCGTACCGCCAATCACATACCAGCCAGAATTATAACACACTGCAACACCTGTTGTTGGATTTGCATTGTATGACACATCAGGAACTTCACGGTTAGATGCGTTAAGACCATAACTGGTTTGGTAACTAGGCACAGGTTCATAATCGCTTACTCCACCGCCGCTTCCACTCCAAGCAGTCTCAGAAATTAACGTCCCATCTGTAAAGTTAAGATTAAGTGTGGTTCCCCCAACAGCTACCACATTTTGAGCATTGGCTGGCCAATTAACTTGTTCTCCATTGTCGCCTGCAGAGGCAAAGAAAGCTGCTCCATAAATGCTGGTAAATCTTGAATCATAGTTGGTATTCCAGGAAGCTTCAGGTCCGCCCCAGCTCATTGAAATGGAAACTACATCTGATCGGCTTCTGGCATAATCAAGGGCTGAAAGAAGACCGTTTGAATTATCGGTCGCTTCTACCAACAATATCTTAGCTTCTGGAGCAATTGCATGAGCCCACTCAACATCCAAACATGTTTCTTCGCCCCAACCAGCCTTTGTACTCATACTAACTGACATATTATGGATCTCAAAGTTGCTGTCGGTTGGGAGCGGTAAATTGAATTTGCCAGAAAATGTTGTTAAATCTGCCAAAATGCTAGGCGTATTATAAGCATCTATTATTGCGATCGTGGCTCCAGCGCCCCCAGTTTGCGGCAGCCCATAAGCCGTTTTTATCTGGCTTGGCGAGTACCCTTGAGGTGACGTTAAAGGATCAGCAAATTGAGAAATATGCATCGGATATGCTACCCATGGGTCTTCTCCAGATGAAGCTAAGTCCGCTAATCCAAGCTGCGGAATAAGACTCATGGCAAATAGGGAAACAACAAGTAGCGCAATTAATTTTGATAAGACTAAATGTTTCACTTTGCCTCAATCGCTACATTATTCCTGAACTTTGTATGGTTATCTCCTTGGAAGTTTATTATTGTGTCGGTAGATCCCTCCAGTTTGATGTTGTTCAACATAAAGGCACCGGCGCATTTCTTTTCAAAAATCTCTGCTGTAGTTCTACGAAATAACCGTGAACACACCATGCAATGGAGTATTCATATAATAATTTTGTTAAATTAATTATTACTTTAGGTTTAGCATAAACATTAAAGCTTATTAAAACAAGATGAATAGCATGCCAGGATCATATTCGCGTTTACTTGGAGTGGTTGGGAAACCTAACACAGGCAAATCCACATTCTTCAGCGCAGCAACTCTCGTTGCGGCTGAAATAGCTAATTATCCGTTCACCACAATTAAACCAAATAGAGGCATTGGTTATGTGCGTTCGCCGTGCGTTCATGAAGAATTCAAAGTTAAGGATAACCCAAAAAACTCGCTGTGCCTAGATGGTGTAAGACTTGTCCCTGTAGAACTGATTGATATTGCTGGAATAGTTCCAGGTGCTTGGGAAGGACGAGGTTTAGGTAACCAGTTTTTAGATGAAATTCGCCGAGCAGACGCACTTATCCATGTAGTCGATGCCTCAGGTGGAACCGACTGCGAAGGACGTTCCTGCAAACCAGGCGAGCATGACCCCTTGGGAGATATCAAGTTCCTTGAACGAGAAATTACAATGTGGATGGTGACTATCCTCAAGAAGGATTGGTCGAAAATTGCCAGAACTGCGGAAGCTGACAAGAAGGGTTTTGTCGTGCCCCTTGAAGATCGTTTAACAGGTTTAGGAATAAAACGCCAACTTGTCGGTGAAGCAATCAGAAAAGCTAATTTAAACATAGATAAACCCACTACCTGGTCTGACGAAGACTTTTACCGATTTGTAGACACTTTAAGAAAAATGTCAAAGCCAATGCTAATCGTTGCAAACAAAGTTGATTTACCTTCTGCTGAAGCGAATCTGAAGCGTATGAAGGAACTTGATTACATGGTTATTCCATGTTCCGCTGAAGCAGAACTTGGGCTAAGGCGAGCTGCTGAAAAACAATTAATTGATTACAAACCAGGCGATTGCAACTTTAAGATAACGCAGCCAGAAAAACTGTCTACAGGTCAGATTAAAGGGTTAGAAGCTATTCGGGAAAAAGTTTTGATTAAAAATGGTTCAACGGGCGTTCAAGACGCTTTGAATATGGCTTACTTCAAACTCCTCGATATGATAACCGTTTATCCTGTTGAAGATTTAGAGCACCTATCTGACCACAACGGGAGAGTGTTGCCAGACACATATCTGATACCAAAAGGAGTAACAGCAAAACAATTTGCCTACATAATTCACACTGAACTTGGAGATAACTTCATCTACGCTATAGATGCGAGGGACAAAAGACGAATTGGTGAAGACGCCATCCTCAAAGACAGGGATGTTGTATCAATAGTTAGTGCAAAAAAACGTGCCTAACTCTAATTCACCTATTTTTAGACGCCGAATCGACGTTTGCGTTGCTGGAACGTTCTAATTGCTCTTAAAAGCTCTATAAAACGAAAGTCTGACCAATAAACATCTAAGAAAAGTAACTCACTGTAGGCTGCTTGCCAAAGCAAAAATCCACTTAGCCGTTCCTCGCCAGACGTGCGTATTATCATGTCAGGGTCCTGTTTAGTCATATGGGAAGTGTACAGGTATTTCTCAAAGGTACCTTCAGTCACGTCATCTACGTCTAACTCGCCACTTTTAACTTTCCTTGCAACTGTCTTTGTAGCGTCTACGATTTCAGCTCTGCCTCCATATGCGAAGGCAAAATTCCAAAAATAATTATCATAGTTTGCTGTGGCTTTTTCAATGTCTTCGATGCTTTCCTGCAAACTTTTAGGTAGAAGGTTAACTCTGCCGATCACTTTAACGTGTACCTTGTCTCGATGTATGCGTTCATCTTTCAGCAGTTTACGAAATCTTTCTTCGGCAATCTGCATAATCTTCGCTACTTCTGATTGACGACTGAAGTTTTCAGTGGAAAAAGTATACAGGGTTACGTATTTAACGCCAAGCATTTGGCTCCAGTCTAAAAGTTGCTCAACTGTATCAGCACCATGCTTATGGCCCCACTTATCTTGTAGCCAAGGGCTTCTTTCCTGCTCATTAGCCCATCGTCTGTTGCCGTCGAGAATAATAGCGATGTGTTCCGGTTTGATTCCGTTTTTAACTTGAAGCCAAAGCCATCGCTCATAAAGCCGGTATGCTCCAATGAAAAAAAGCATCTTTTTAAGCATTAAGCGTGACCTCGCATGTTAAACGCTCTTTCAAACGGGAAATCCCTTGAAACTTGCGTTATAGTAAAACCTTTATAGTTTCAATTAAGTCTTGCCCTAATCCATGCTTTAAATTCGGGAAAATTTAATCTGTATCCTTATTTTTATCTGGTTTTTGGAAAAAGTCTTTAGTTGATCTGTTAACTATGAAAATTAACAGGATGGATGCAATCCCTATTAGAATTCCTACAACAATTGTAAATATGAAGCTTGAAAAAATTGCGTTATTAAAATCTGCAACTGGCCCTGACTTGTTGTATATGCTGTAAACTATATTTGCTGTCCCATCAAGAATCCAGCGGGACCAGCCGACTGAAACTATCAAAGCCACGTTGCTAAGCATTCTTGAGTCTCGTTCAAAGTATAAACGTACACTTCGCCCAAAAAGAACTACGATCAGCCCTACTACCAAAAGATCCATGATACCTTTAATGAAAAAAGTAACTATTTTTGGAGCGATGGAAAGCCATCCGGTGAGCGCAGTGGGAAACGGTGCTACGTTTGTTGTGATGCTGGCTACCCCAAGGTAAACACTGACTGCGATGCATAGAATTCCCGCGAAAATTGTGTAATTTGATATTTGCATGGGTAATGGCGGTGGAGAATATTCTTTTGCCCAAGTGACGAGGCCTTTAGCTGACCTATCAATGCCAAAACCCTTGATAAGCAAGTAACCGCCTATAACCATGACTATAGCAATTCCATAATAGTAAATGGCGCCAGGATAAACGAAATTGACGCCCCAAAGAATACCGAAAATAAAGACAAGTAACCCAGGCAAACCCAATGCCAAACGAGCGTACCTTGGGTTGTCCACTAGTAGTTTCATATATTTGCTGAAAACGGCAGCCGTTTCCTCTATGGATTCGCTGTGCTTTATCACTATACGTCTCACCGATGAAACAGGCACCCTAGACTCAACGAGTGGCAAAATTGCTTCATCAGAATAACCGTCCGAAACCAGAATTACCTCGTTTGCACTAAAAGAATCTAGTAAATTATTGAGTTCAGCAACCAATTTTCTGTCAGCGTTGACTCCTCCTAACTCAGAACCCGATATTGTAGCGACTTCAAAAATTTCGTCAGGGGTTTTCTCATTCTGTAAATTGTCATGAAGGCGAACGGCCTCAAACATGGCGTTGGCATCTGGTTCTTCCGGGTCTTTTAAGGCTAACGCAACCGCGCCATCTAAGTTTGCGGTTCTCCCAAGAAGCGGCGTTTTTACACCCGCTTTTACTTCTAGATCACCGTCTCTATCGACGCATAAAATTAGGATACGCTTCAGCGTTTGTTCTTGCGTTCCCTTTTTAGCCATCTACATCTCAATTCCCAATATATTGCCACTTAACTTTAAGCTTGCGTTTCGGAATCGTCTTCTGCGTCCTCACCCATCACTAGCTGGAATTCATTCCAACTTAGCTTTTCACCCTTTTGGAGCTTTTGCTTCGCTTCAGCTTCAAGTTTTTCTTTAATAGCTTGCTGCTTTACCTTCACTTCTTGATATTTTTCTTTGGCAGCTTGCTCTCTTTCTTTATTAGCTTGCTGAGATTCGACCTGTCTTACTTTATCTTCTTCGTAAATTGAAGCAGTTAAACCCTGCAAATGCCCAGTCAACTCTGCGATTTTCACGGACATTTGAACAATATCTTCCTTAGTTTGAATGTACGCTTGATGTTGGCTGTCAGCTTGAGCTCGGCTAATTTTCGCAACGTTTACTTTTTCAATCATAGTTGAGTGCAGAGATTGACTTTTGTTAGCTAATTCAGTTAATTCCTTATGAAACACATCAGCTTGCGCTTCAAAAACTCCACGCTGAGCTATCAAATCCTTAATTTTATTTCTTTGAGCATCAATTTTCTTGTAACCTTTCAATTCGATTTCAAGTTGCTTAACGATCGCTATCAATCTTTTTTCCTCTTCCAAATCAAGAGAAGTCGTCTGTATCTTCCATTCAATAGCATCAAGCTCCTCTTGCAAGTCTAGCTGGCTCTCACGTGGTAATTTCTTTTTGAGTAAATCGATTTTATCTTTTATAGCATTTATTTCTTTAATAACTGGTTCAGATTGTGCTCTGATGGCATCTCTTTGCTGTTTAAGCAACTTTACCTTTTCATTTATGCTATCCCGCTCAGCTTTTAACACAGCAATTTCTTCGCGAGATTTCTTAACTTGCTCGTTTAGTTGGTTTCTAATCTCAATAAATTTGCTGATTTTAACATTCGCAGTGTTGGCTTCGTCTCTAAGCTTTTGGATCTGCTGACGAATATCGTCCTTTTGAGTGATTTTTTCTTGCCTTGACATCAGTTTGCTCCCCGCCTCAATTAAGCTACTGTTGATATTGCCTTCGAATTAATAATGATTTTCTGTTTAAACCTTGTCTTTATATGGAAAATGGCTCTTTCAGATTATAATTTTTAAATATATGGCTTCACAATGATTGGGTAAGATGGAAAGTTATGTCGTTTAATTATGATGACTTATTAAAAAAGGCATGCGCCCAGATACCAGAAGTTTCCACAAAACGCGAACGATTGGAACTGCCAAGAATAATGATTAATACCGTGGGTATGCGAACTATTATTTATAATTTTAAGGAAATATCAAGTGCGTTGGATCGTGATCCCCAACACGTTTTGAAGTTCTTAACGCGAGAAATGGCTACAGCAGCTACCTTTCAAGATTCAAGAGCAATCTTTCAGGGAAAGTTTCGCGGCGACAGTTTTGAACGATTGCTGCAGCGATATTTAGAGAATTATGTAGTTTGCCCTGTTTGTAAGCGCCCTGACACCAGAATTGTTAAGGAAAAACGATTATCTTTTCTAGTATGCAACGCCTGCGGAGCAAAATCATCCATAAAACAGTTGTGAGAGCGCTAAAAAAATGGAAGTCTACGTGAACCTTAAGAAAGTCGGCAGAAATGTGCTATTGGCTGTTTGCGACTGTGAGCTGCTTGGCAAAACTCTTCGGGAAGGCAAAATTGTCTTCCGCGTAAAAGAGGAATTTTATAATGGACGAAAAGCAAATGTTGACGAAGCAATGGCAATGATTAGTAATTCAACCATAGTGAACCTCGTAGGCAAGAACTGCGTTGAAAAAGCCATAGCAAACGGTTACGTGCATCCAGATGCAGTACTAAATATAGAAGGCGTCCCTCACGCGCAAATAATGAAGCTTTAACCATGCTTTAAGACAAATAATGAAACTTTTTGTCTATCTGCGTTTCCTGAAATATTGTGTTCCGTCTGGGTCTGCACTGACAAACTCGAATCCAGCTTCAATTCGTTTTAGCTTTTCTTCCCTTGTCGTTGCAACTTTTCCAGTGAAGTCATCTCCACCTTTGGAGAAACATGCAATCTCTAAGTCAATGTAAATTAGTGTGTTTTTGACGTCTCGGTGCCCCCTCAAGTGGAACTCTACTGTCTAAACGGTAAAGAAGAATGGGACTTAGCTGACTATTACCTATTAGGACGGCGCATTTATTCGCCAACAATAGAGATGAATAAAAACGTGGAAGGCCTCTATGAAGTAGAAAGCTTCAGCCAACCAGGCAAGTTTTACGAAGTTAATTCAATAGGGAAAACATGTACGTGTTAAGCATACAAATACAACCATGATTGCAAACATCTCAAATTGATTGAAAAACTTTGAATATACCGATTAAGAGTCAACTTAAGATAGTTACGTATTAGTTAATTCAAGCACTCCTTCAGTGCCTGACTCCTAGATTCGGTAATTACATGGCAACGTCTCCAGCACTAGACACAATCAAAGTATCACTAGCAACCATAGCCTACATCAGCGGCATGCTTGGCTTCTACGAGCGGTTTGTTGAGGGTAAGAAGTCTGCTGAGGACTAAAGGATGAGGCGGCTGCAGATGCTATGAAGAAAGCCAATGCGGATGTTGCGGTTCTTTCCTGACCAATAAGTATGCCTTAGTTTTTTTATTGAATAAAGAAGTTGCTCTACAAGAGACTAACATACAGCATGGACTCCTAATGTCGTGGTGGCATGATCTTTTTTTTCATAGTGATTTAATCATTCTTGCTAATGGGAAATGAAAACTACAAATAAGGTTATAACTGTTCTTGGTGCAATCGTTTCAATCTTAGGGATTACCGCTTCGGTTGCAACAGGCATGGGCTACTCAGGCATCGGATCGACTGTTGTTGGCATTATCTATTGTTAAAGGCATCGAAGAATTGATAGATGGCAATCTAACTGATGCAGTAACAGACATTGTTAATGGCATCAATTCTGTCAAGCAGAATGCTCCCCAAGCAGCGCAAGAAGCAAGAACCGCAACTGCCTCTTAGTTTTTCTTAGAAATTTTCTCTTTTTCTTTTTTGTTTAAGTTAAACGATTAACGTAATATAGTAGGTTTTTTGGGCATTTAATCTATTGTTTTAGCAAAAGCTATCTAACACGTAGATCTCACCCATTGCTGGGCAAAGTTGAAAGCCTGCAATCTTTTATATCAAATGCGCATACATTCTTAATGTTATGATAAATTGGCAATATTACCCAAAGTCAGATGTCATACCGCAACATCTGACCAAAGTAGTTGACATTTTCAAAAAACGTAGCGATGCCATAGATTCCTCAAATCATAATCTAAACAGTAATGGCGTGCTGCTCATTCTGAAGGATGACTTGGTCACAGCAGGCTACAAGGTCGAAAGGGGAACAAAAATGGAAGATAAGATTAAAGTCCCGGTCTTGTTCGGCAGAAATGGTCAACTCGAAAAGTGTTTTCAGGTTGACGCTTTCTTAGACGGGGAGGATAGCACAGTACTCGAGGTTGAGGCTGGAAGTGCGGTTACCAATTATCAGTTCTTAAAAGACTTATTTGAAGCTTGCATGATGCACAACGTTGCCTACCTAATGATTGGTGTCCGAAAAATCTACTGAAAACACACCGATTTTGAAACGGTAATAACGCATTTCGACAGCCAAGTTCTAGAAAGAACTATACTACAACTACCTCTTTCACATGCTAAATGAAAAAGACAACAACAAGGTTGCTATTTTTTAAGGCACCACAAAACAATACTTTAAATATTATTTCGATTACCAAACAAAATCAGCGCTTAGAATGTGATTTTAATTTGTAGTATCAAACCCATTTGTTAGAAAAGCTTAAGTTAATTTATCAAATATAACAACCTTAACTTGAGCGATTAATTATGAAATTAAACATTACGAAAACTCTAACGGTTTCTATTTTACTTATAATAGTTTTATCATTGATTATCAATACGTCAAATGGGCTAAAATATGAGTCTGTTCAAGGCGTTACGTCTCAAAACATTACTCCTTTTGATACATCTCCACCTACTCTTGATTGGAACAATACCTACAAGCCATTTTATTCCGATACTGCAAGTTTGCACCCTATAACAAAAACAACAGATGGCGGATATGCCGTAGGCGGAGAAACCATATATTACTTCTCATCCCAACAAGGCATTTGGTACGAAAACTATACTGTTCAAAAAATAGATTCATCTGGCAATCAACAATGGGCTCAAAGTTATTTTGTAGGAGGTCTGCGTGTGCAAACTAATTCAATTATTCAGACCTCAGATGGCGGTTACGCAGTTTTAGGTTACAAATCAAGTTTCATAACTGTGGATTGGTCAACTTTTTCCCAAGGTTTTGGAACAGAAGTTTTGAATGATGTTTCGATTTGTTTACTCAAGTTAGATTCTGCTGGATCCGTTCAATGGATACAGAATTACACTAATGGAAATATTGAGGCAACAGGCTACTCTATTGTGCAGAATAGCGATGGCGGTTTTGCTATTGTTGGTGCAACTTACACTTCTAATCAAACTACTAGCGTCTATTTAATAAAAACTGACTCAACAGGAACTGTAGAGTGGGGCAAAACATACATGGTGAATGGAGGCAATAGCACGGGTTTGGACATTATCAAATCTAACGACGGAGGATATGCAATAGCAGGATATTCGCAATCTCCGGATACAGGTGCATACAAGTGTTTGCTGCTTAAGACAGACAGCGACGGGAATCAGCAGTGGGCTAATGTCTTTGGGGAAGCAAATTCTTATGCTGCATCGCTCGTTCAAACTAGTGACATAGGTTATGCCCTAGTTGGATATACTAATTCTAGTGGAGCCGGGAAAAACGACTTCTACTTAGTTAAAACAGATTCGGGAGGCGTTCAGCAATGGGCAAACACTTATGGAGGAACGCAAGACGATAAGGGCTACTCGGTCGTTCAAACCACCGATGGATACGCTTTAGCAGGCTATACTTCCACGTACGGAGGAAATTACACTCACGGTTGGTTCCTAAAAACAGACTTTAGTGGTAACATGCTATGGTCACAAACTTTCGCGGGGTCCACAAACAATGGACAAAACTTGACTTCAACAGCCTACAATTATTTGTATGGACTTGTAAAATTGAGTGACGGCAGCTATGCACTTGCAGGTGACATAAGGTGTGGGACTATTACTTCGATGTCCCTTGGAACTTATCCGAATTACATTCCAACTTTCTATTATTACAGCCAATATGAGTTTTGGGTAGTCAAGGTTCTAAGCGATGGATCCAATCTGTCAACGCCTACACCTACAGCTTCTCCAACACCTTCTCCTACGCCTACAGCGACATCTAATCCAACTCCAACAACTGCACCTACCCAGACTCCAACTCCAACGTCATCTACCACAACTAAACCTACAGCTACTCCGATTTCGACAGCATCACCCATACAATCACCAACAAATATACCCGCAACGAAAGATAACGGAGCAACCATAGACCTCATCATCAGCGGAAACATAACTAGTTCACAAATGTCCAATGTTACAATCGGAACAAACCAGTCTGGATCATCAACAACTATATCATTCACAATTACAGGCGATAGCGGTACCACGGGCTTTGGAAACATTACCGTATCCAAAAGCAACGTGCCCTATGGAACAATACCAACTATCTACGTAGACAACCAACCCGCCCAAAATCAAGGCTACAAGCAAGACAGCAACAACTACTACGTTTGGTACACAACACACTTTAGCGCCCACATCGTTTCAATAATTTTCACCGCAACATCTTCAGTGCCAGAATTTCCATCCACGATAGGGCTAGCGTTTGCAATAATGATAATCTCCATCGTAGCCGTATTAATTGCCTCAAAAAGAAAACTTGAAAACAACAAAAACTAAAGAATCCCTTTTCCCACAATATTTTTTTCCAAAAGCATTTAAACAGTATCGGTTATATTTGAGGAATAATTTGGTGGCATTATGTGTCCTTATGCCAAAATGCTCGTACTGTAAAAACATCGCGATTAACTCTATTAAGGAATGGAACTATCGTCAAAATTACTAGCATGTGATTGATTATGTGCCAGAATTGTGATCTTTCTTTTAGGTCTTATTACCATGATGGTAAATTTAGCCATAATCTACCAAAAGAGCCCAGCATTAAGCAAAGAATCATGAAATATCTGAAGATTCATATGGAGCAACAGAGGAACAAATTGCAATGGGTCTTAACGAAAAAATCGCACTAAAGAAAACATGCGTTTGCAGATTCAAACTCGATCAACTATTAATAGCCTAGATCAGAATAAGAGGTTTGTCCAAGAATAAATTCAAGTTTCTAATGTTCCTTGTCAGAGGTCAAGTTAAAAGGGAAAAGATCATGCAGCCGATTTTGTTGGTAATGAGATGTACTGCAAAGAAACAGTCATGCGCTTCCGGCTATGACTGCTACGTACTTCATTGTTTATTCTTGTGTTTCCTCTTCCTTTGCTTGCGTGACCGAAACGGGTTATTTTCCAGTTTGCAATGTTGCCTCGAATGATCTGGGGGTTGCTTGTAAGAATATAAAATGGCATTTTTGTTTGGGAACAGTAAAGCTCAGCGACGAAATTTAGCAGTTTTTTTCCAATTCCTATCCCTTGGTAATCCGGAAGAACAACTAATCGGCTAACTCGGTAATATTTTGCTTTCATTCTGGTGCACGCGACGGTTATGAAGGCTATGGGTTTGTTTTGATAGAATGCAACATAGCATCTTACGCCTGCGACCAGCTTGCCATTTAAATAGTGATAGTTCCGAAACATTTTCCAAAGGGAAGCGCCGCACCGATAAACGCTGAGGTTAACGGGCGGCCTAACTTTTTTTTCGGTCAAACTCCATTGTGTCAGTGCAGAAGACCCAGTCTGGAGCAAGCCAATTCACCATGTCATAGTGACAGGTCACAGCTATGAACTTCTTTTCGGACCGGCGCACAGCCTTGCTGATGGCGAAGGCACTAACTTTGGCGATTTCCCTGTCAACTACGCTTGTGAACTCGTCGAAGACAACAAGCGGTTTATCCAAGCAGAGCGCACGAGCAATATCAACCCTCATCTTTTCCCCTTGGCTTAAACAATCATAGGCTTTTAGCCAGTCAGGCGGAGAAGCAAAGCCGACGCTGCAAAGCATCCGCGTAATCTCCCCCGTCTCAAGCCTTCAGGGAAGTCATCAAGAACACATTTACTTTTGTATTCAAACCCTCGAATGTAAGCATCAGAAAAAAGCTGCTTGGCAATGCTTGTTTTGCCGGCCGCTGCGGCCAACGATAACGCCGACCTGCCAATCCCCCTCATTAAACGGCAAAGACCCTTTGAACCGCTTCTCTAGCTTGACGTCTGATAAAGTGAAACTCCCAACTACACTTTGCGCCCTGAAACTGTCTGTTTGATCCCATTTTTTTACAATGTCAAAATCCGTAGTTTATATCCCTCGAATTTCAGCTTCTCAAAAGTGCTTTTCTGGTTGACTTCGTCTTGCATTCTACTATTATTTCGTAGGTTGCTGGAGTGTTGACATGAAAACCCGTGGCACAGTCTCGGTATGTGTAAGTCTGAATTTGCCCGGTTGGAATATACCTAACTCAGTTTTTGTAGTTTCTTTGACTGCCGGAATCATTGCAGCTGACGACTTTTTGTTCCAGTTTGTTCGCCTTCCGTTTTTTTTCAAAGATTCATTTCACAAGGAAAGAGAGATTTTGCTAGCGACATTTCCACTGCTTTCGAGGGTTCAAAGCCACGCCGGCTCAACTTGCCAGGGGGTGAAAATTCAACCCCAAATTTTAAGATGTTTTGGAAAGAAAAAGAAGGGGGGAAACAAGAGCAAAGACGGGTATTTATTGTTTTTTGTGTTCTTTGAGAACGGTCATCGGTGAAGTGCTTGTATCGGCGATGCCTGGGATGGCTCGTAAGATTTCGCCCACGAAGTGAAGGCTATTTTCATTGTTGT
>Ga0182021_10002207_pt1 | contig 22697 bp, 21 predicted proteins | sample 612E3MmetaG_FD_120493 | JGI IMG/M metagenome (GOLD analysis project Ga0182021, IMG submission 120493) | Permafrost microbial communities from Stordalen Mire, Sweden - 612E3M metaG (Illumina Assembly) | ecosystem: Environmental > Terrestrial > Soil > Wetlands > Permafrost | place: Sweden... | reverse complement strand
TTCAGATAAGTTAGAAGGTTTTGGCTCAACCCAAGTTGGAGGAAATTTTGAAAGTACACATATTAGAATTAGCGGCAAATTCAGCGCAAACAAGATGTTAATCAAAGAAAAGGCAGATATCAGCGGTAAACTGGAAACCAAAGAGGGTTTGAAAGCTAAACTTGTGATTGTTCGCAGCGGTAGCCAATGTAAAGGCGTTTTAATTGGCGAACAAGTTGAAGTTGGCAAAAGCTCAGATTTAATCTACGGTGGCTTGGGAGTTAATTGGGCAACAAAATGGGCAGCAGCTGGAGCAACATCAAGAGTTGGTGACATTTACGCGAGGCAAGTTGTGATTGGACCTATGTCAAGAGCAGGACGAATATTTGCCGACACAGTTAAACTGGAGAAGGGTTCAGCTGTAGAACAAGTAACTTACATCAATGAATTAAAGGTGGATCTTGGCGCAGCCGTAGGTGAAGCACCCAAAAAAGTCGATATTCTGCCTAAATCACCGTTTTGAGGTCGCCACTGAGAGATGAATATGTTTGAGTGACAGAGGAACTAAGCGTTCAAAAACGGACTTGTACGCGCAAGTTTTAGAGGTGCTCATACGTTACCCTGAAGGCGGAAAAATCACTCGTCTCTCCTATGGCGTTGGGGTGCCAGTTGATAGACTCAGAACCGTTCTGGAATCGCTGAGCAGCTATGGTCTAACAAGAAAAATTACAGCAGACGAGCAAAACCTCTATTTTGCCACTCCACGTGGCCTCGAGTTCCTCGATATTTATTGGAAAATGAAAGGTTTCTTTGAAATCTTCAACGACAAAACAACTACTAAAAAACTCTAAGAAGGCTGGGTCTCGACCCACTTCAAAATGAATGTAACCCAGTCTCAAATTTCTTATCCATTGATAATTTACCTTATTCTATACCACCCTCACCCCAAGCTTGAGTCGCAAAACTTGGTCGAGCCCATTCCAGTTTTCTGTTCAGGTAACGCTAAACTGTACTTTACGGCATAAAGTTTAAAGCTTTTAGCAATAAATCAAGCTAGCGATAGCTATGAACAGACCAGAAGCATCTAAGGTACTCCGAGAAATTTTAGGAGAATGTGACGGATCACTCTTAATGAGCTGTGTTTCTCTTTTGCCAGTTGCGCCTGCCAAAGCAGGCGCTTCTTCTTTCGAGTTGCAAATCAATTGCTCACTTGACGCCTATTTGAGAAAATGCATTATCTGTGTTATTGAGAAACACAAGTTGGCGATGAAAGAATTGGGTAATGCAGTAGTAGTCATTTACCAGCCAAGAACTTAGGGAGTACAAATCATTAAATAATTCTTATCCTGATCAATTCTTAATTTATGGCTTTTAGCATAACTTTCAACTTCATTAAAACATGATTCTTTGGCTGAAGCGGCATTAGTAAAAACTACATACCCATCTGTTTCAGTATCTAAAATGCCCCACTCGCTGAACCCTTTGAATATCTTTGGATTACAAGTGGGAAATTTCTTTGAAAGCTCTATTGCTTCAGCAAAATCCATCGAAAAAACCCAATTTAAATAAAACTTTATCACACGAGATACTTAAAGACTTGTGACTACAACAAGAGCCAATAACAAGAAAGCATGCTCCTAAAACACTCGATGTTTAACAAAATCTTTTCAACACTTATTTTTTTGAAAAGAAAATTTGAAAATCTTGTGTGTGATTCATTAATTGGGTTTATCTGCTTCTTGCCAGCTTTCCAGCGCAAAATTTGTAAGAGCCCAATGCCAGCCTCTTTGTTCCGCAACTTGTTCACCGAACTCTTTTTCTATGCGCTTATTCATCCGCTTGATTCGACGGCTAATCTGATGGCGAGTAACTTTAAATTGCTCAAGTCTTCCAGCTAATTCCTTAGGTAATAGGCCAAAGCTTCCTGCTTCAAAGAGCAACTGCAAAATCTCCTTATCTACCACATTCTCAGTTTCAAAAATCGCCTTATTCAACAAGTTTGAGGAAGGGAACTCAGACCGTTTCGGGGGTAAGCCGGTAGAGACCCACTTCATACCCGAGGGTTCAAACGAGGGCTCATAGCTATCCCCGCCCGCTACCCAATTTGAAACCTTAAGTCGTTAGGGGTTTAGTACCCTTTTGCTCCATTGTTTTCTTTGCCAGAAGTACAGCAGCTTCCCTTGTTTTGCCATAGAGCGCGCCTATTATGTCTGCATCTTCTTTGGTTACTGCAGCCCCTCCAATCATAACCGCAACTTTGCCCTTTAGTCCCTCAACTTCTAAAGCAGAAACCAGGTTTAGAAGATTCTCCTTTGCAGCAGAAATATTAACAGTAACTACAATGATGTCAGCGTTTGTCTCTTTAGCCTTTGAAACAAAAGTTGTAGCAGAAGCACCTTCCCCAACATCTATCGTCTTAAACTGAGCAGTTTTAAGTGATTTTCTAACCATCTCTTTAGCAGTGCCTATAATGTCTGGATGAAGAGTGCCTATAATAATTGTTCCAATGGGATTAGCTAGTTCAGGTGGCTCTTTTTCTATCAAAGCTTTTAACCATGACCTAAAAAGCCCAGACATAAAAAATTCAAACCGTTATTTTCAAGATTCGTTGATTATTTGAAATGCTTGTGTTGGTAATTAAGCATTCTTCGACGAAAAATGAAATACGTTTAGGTTCCTCGTTGATCAGAGGTTGTTACTTTCAAAGCCTCTTGCAGGTTGTCCAAGGAAGAATTTTTAGTTACTTAGATGCTTCCTCGTTTCGGCCGTTGTGACTTACGACTGCAGGAATCGGAGCTCATATAAAGTGTATCATTAGGAGACGTTGCCGCTGATTTAAGTCCAGCCATTCCCTCCAACTTCCTCGTGTTTATTTAAAGAAGTCTTCGCCGCACCAGGTTTCACTTATCTGAATGTAGCAACGCTTTTTGCAGAAATCAAGTTTCCCATGACCGCCCAAAGCGATGAGTAAGTGCAATTGAATCTAATTCGAATAGTGTTATTCTGGTTCAAGCGTGACTTCAATTGCGTATCTTTCGAGGCTTGGCTCGTTACGTTTCAACAGGTCAAATGTAAACTTGGGAATAGCTATGCGTCCACTTTTTTGCATTTTAGCTAAGAAGCTCTCCCTTGCGTCCAATAAACCGGCTTACGCTTACGGTAACTTTCAACAACTCGGACGACTCCAGCTTATACTTCCACCGCAAAAGTGATGGCACTTGTAGGCGATTTTGCTTCTGCAGCCTCGTTTTGAAAAATATTTTATCTCTTAACAGCAACTTTAACCACTCCCATCTAGAACATTGGGGACTTTCTAGGACACTATAGGACTTTCTGGGACGTAACCTGCAAAGGATTTAAGGTTTGTTTCAAAAAACCATCACAAAACAGCTTGTTCAGAAATGGCAACTCCAGTGTTATTGTTATTCTTGAGAGACTCAAAATACTAACAAACTTTTTGCGCCTTGAAGGTTAATCGGGTTGTTTATTAAAGCCCTACTTAATAGTTTTCCACAAGGCAACCTTGAGATGACTACGCTAATTGCGGCTATAGGAATAAGCGGCTCAGGCAAAACCACTACGCTCGAATATTTAATTTCAAACCTTACTAGCGAGGGCTACAGAGTTGGCGCAATAAAACACATTCACCGAGAAGGCTTCACAATAGATAGAGAAGGCACCAACACTTGGAGATTCACTAAGGCTGGATCAAAAATAACAGTCGCTTTTTCGCCTGAAGAAATAGCAATAATAAAAAAAACCGAAACATCCATCGATGACATAGATAAAGTCATTAAAGAATTAGAAAACGAGCAACTCGACATCATCTTCATCGAAGGATTCAAAGGATCAATCTCAAAAAGACCAGACATCCTAAAAATTATAGCAGCAAAAAACCAAGAAGACCTCCAAACCACACTGAAAGAAACGGTTCCACCAATACTAGCAATCACAGGGTTAATCACAAAAAACAAACCGCCCGAAAACAAAATACCCATTATCAATTTACCAGACGAAGGAAACAAACTTCTAGAAATAATCAAAAAACACTTACCCACAAAACAAAACTAAACATTATTTTAGAAAATTAGATAAACTGCCACATTTTTCTACTAAGCAAGACCGTTAAATGACAAAGCGAGCAGCAATTATCTTAGCGGGAGGAAAAGCTCAAAGATTCCAGTCCGCCGAGGAAAACTGGCAAGATAAAGCTCTCGCAAAACTCGATGGAACCCCCCTACTGATTCATACAATCGAAAACATTCAGAATGTTGTTGACGAAACAATTATTGTAGCGAATGAAGCCTCTCGAAAGGCTAAGTACCAAAATATTTTAGCAAACCACCATATTGAAAAAGTAAAAATAGTTACTGACCTGAAAACTAATAATTTAAGCGGACCGTTCATAGCGATTTTAACGGGACTAGAAGTTGCCAAAGCAGATTACTGCCTCACAATTCCCACTGATATGCCCTTACTTAAGGGAAAAGTTGCTGACTACTTATTCAACGAAATCAAAAATTCCTACATTGCTGTACCAATGTGGCCTAACGGCAGTCTCGAAACACTACTTATGGTTCTTGAACGATCTAAAACCTTAAAAATCGCTCACATACTTTCCCAATTAGGACGCGACCACCCCGACGGAATCATCAGAGGCGCACTAAACGTCTTATTTGTATCCCCACTTGGCGAAATCAAAGTTTTAGACCCAGAACTGAAGAGTTTTGTAAACATCAACTGTCAAGATGATTTATGCCGGCTGCAACCACGTCAAGGACAAGGCGAAATTGGTGATAATTTAAGGTTAAACCTTGGGAAGCTACCCACTGAGCAATTTGAGCATCTTCTAAAAGCATCTTTAGAACAAAAAAACGCTAATTTTTTGGAAGCAGCAAAAATATTTTCAAACAGCGCATCGAATCTGGAGAAAAATAACTCTTATTTTTGGTCTGCTTTGAGCCACGAATATGAAGCAAAAAGCTGGCGAGACTTTTCTAAGATAAACAATAACAGCAAAGCAATCAGAGAATCGCTAAATGCATTTTTGAAAGCGGCAACAAACTATCGTTTCGAAGCAGTTACCTACGAAAAAAATCGCTGCTATTTGTTGGCTCAGAGGGCAAAGGCCGATAAATCATGGTGCGAATCCCAAATAAAAAACGCTAAATAATAATTCTTTCAGGAAAGGTGTAAACGTTCATGCGTTTTCCACGAACAAACCCAGCCAAAGTCAACTTTGAAGTCTCAGCAGTTGTAATCCCTGAAGAAAGCGCAGCCGAGAGGGAAGCGACAATTGGCAACCCAACTTTAGCCGCTTTGAAAGCTACATCACCTGAAATTCGTCCACTTAAAGCCAAAAAACAATCTTCAAAATTGACCCGGTTGAAAGCGCCCATTCCAATTACCTTGTCAACAGCGTTATGTCGACCTACATCTTCAGCTAATGCCACCAATGAACCTTCGCCTTTGTAAATTGCTGCGACATGAACTCCTCCTGTTTTCCTGAAACCTTCAGCTTTGAAATTTAACTGATTCACGCTATCAAAGATGATTTTGGCCTTTACGATTAGGGTTGACGTAACTATAGGGGTTTTTCCTATGTATTGGTAGGGTGAGCCAGCACCACATGCCGAAACAATTACCCGAGCATGCAGCCGGGAGAGTTTGATTCGGTCTTCAACATTAACATCAGGGGCAAGTTTGACATAACAAGCATTTTCTGCTGCTTTTAGAGTTATTTCCTCAACCTCATCGATAGATTTCAATATGCCCTCGGAAAGCAGATGCCCAACCGCCAACTCCTTAATGTTAGTAGGTGTACAAAGAATGGTAACCCATAAAGTAGTGTTAACGAAAAAATGTAGAGGACTTTCTTCAGCCACAAAATCTGCTTTAGTCTCTGCTTTTCCAGTTGAGAGGTCGATTTTTACAATATCAACTTGACGCATAACTTGTCCTCTTATGATGTTGTTTCTGAAACTCAGCGCTGCTGATAAGGTATTCGGCTATCCGAATAACCAAACGCAGGAAAAGATTCAACAATCTAAATGTTAATTAATAATTTTGAGTTTAGTTAAAGCATGAAAAGAAATAACGATAAATTGGACCAGGTTAGAGCTGTAGATATTTTGTTAGTGGAAGATAATCCTGGAGACGTTCGCTTAACCAAAGAAGCCCTTAAAGACGCAAAAGTTCTAAACACAGTTTACGTTGCTAAAGATGGCGTTGAAGCCATGCAGTTTTTGCACAGAGAAGATTCTCACTCAACCGTTCCTCTACCTGACTTGATACTGCTTGACCTAAACTTACCTAGAAAAGACGGCCGAGAAGTTCTTGCAGAAATCAAAAAAAGACACCATATTAAGACACATTCCAGTAATTGTTTTGACAACTTCTAAAGCGGACGAAGATATTATTAAGACATATAACCTTCATGCAAACGCCTACATTACCAAACCAGTAGATCTAAACCAGTTTGCAGCAATCATACACACTCTTGAAGAATTCTGGTTCACTATAGTCAAACTACCGCCAAAGGAGTAAGATAAAGAAAAAGTAAACGTTGAACCCTGTTAACAAAAAAACCAAAACACTTAGAAAATAATTGCTTCAAAAGAAAATAGATTGAGCATGTCTAAGCGTTGCCCGAACAAGAAATTATAGGTATTTTTCGTATATTTTAAGCTGCGGATTGTTGGCTTTTGATACGAAGAGTTTTCCTGTACCTTTCTCTGCGATGTCACCGAGAAACACGTAGAATGGACCTGTAGCTGATTCAGTTTCGTCAATTTTGACTTTAGGTTTGACAGCATCAACTGTGAATGTGGGCATCATTTCAACTATTTTTCCTGAGACAACGATTTTTCCACCAGTCATGTTTGTACCGACTCTTGTCGTCGCATCTTTTTCAACATGGATTGTACCGTCGCTCATGTGGAATCCTAAGAATTGACCAATGCTGCTGCCTTTTATTTTGATTAACCCGCCTTTCAGGTAGGCGCCTGAGTCGCTGCCGACGTTGCCATCTACCACTATTTTTCCACCTTTCATGCCTTCGCTGGCTCCGCGGTAGGGTGAAGCTAAATAGTCATTTGCGTTTCCGTGAACTTCTATTAAGCCTTTCTTCATGGCGCTGCCTGTCCATTGACCTGCATCGCCGCAAACTGTGATTTTGCCACCTAACATTTTTTCGCCAAGGTGCATGCCTGCATTGCCATTGATGACTATTTCACCTGTTTTCATGCCTTGACCTATCCGTCTTACTTCGCCAACGTCACCATTGATAGTTATGCTTGGAGATTCAGCGCCATCTTCTTCGATTTTAAAGAGATCTTTGAGCGTTTTCAGCCTGTTTCCTTCATAAACGGGTAACTTTGCGATTTCAGCGGTGTCTTTACCCAGAAATACATCAGGATTTATGCATTCAGCCTGAACGGGAAACGTAAATTTTCTCAGCGGAGTTAAAGTTATCATTTAAACGCTCGCCTTCACAGTTATTGGATCTTTAACCTTGACGTAACGATCATACACTGGATAATTATCATAGTCAACGGTCCAGTATTCTTTGAATCTTCTCTTCATATCTTCGTCGACTTTGCATGGTTCTTTTGTTTGTACATCAAGCCACATAGTTCTGCCAGTAGCTTTGCTTACTACTTCGCCGTCTTTAACAACAATTTCGCCGTCCTTAATGGTGTAAGCTGCATGCTTGAAAGCTCGACGTACAGTCCTGAATTTGCGTGCTATATCGGTTGTTTCAGGATTAATATTGAATATCGCTACGTCAGCGTCAGCGCCTACTCCGAGGTGTCCTTTGTTTTTGAGACCTAAAGCTTTGGCTTGTCCTGCACGGGTCATTATGGCTAATTCATATAGGCTTAATTCTCGAGTAATTGAAGGCAGCAAACTGTTTCTCTGCGCTTTCTTGTGGCAATGTTTCAAGGTTGCCATGCGCGCGTTTTTGCTGCTAAGCCAAGCAAGGATTCTTGGATAAGCAAAGAATGGTCCACCGTTGGGGTGATCTGTTGTCATGAACATTTTCCAAGGGTCATCAATCATCAACGCAAGTTCTAACCCAATGGACCATTGCGTTGCGTTTACCGCATTGCTTTTCTTATAGTGGAATGGGATGATGCCGCCGCTTGTCTCTGTTTCAACGTCGCTGTTAACCCATTTGTGACCGCTGAGTTGGTAGAGTGTGTACTCGAATGGACCATCAGCCGTCATGGTTGTGGTGTCGGTGAAGATTACTTGTCCCATGTCAAAAGTCAAGTGATTATGATTGTTGATGTATTTGGAGATGTCTTCTGCTGCGGAACGCATGTTTCCCCAGCCGTTGCCTCCGAAGCTGGCAAACTGTAAATGGGTAATGTGACCAACGGGTCTGCCGTTATAAGGTACGCTTTCTAAAGCCTTCATGGTTTCCAACGTAGTAGTATAATTGCCGGGTAATCCAAGATTGTTAGTGTGAAGGTGAATAGAATGGGGCAAATTGAGCATTTTGTTAACTTTAGCTAAGCCACAAATGATTTCTCTGGGAGTAATGCAGAAGTTTGGAACTTGATCATCGATGCTGTGAACATTGTGTCCAAAACCCCACGATTCCAATCCGCCGGGGTTAACAATTTTTATGGCGTAACCTTTTGTTATATCCATCATCCAAGCAACATGCCTTGCGCACGCTTCTAAGTCGCCTTTCTTGAGGTATTCAAGGACAAACCACCAGTCGCCAACCAACGGGTAAGAAGCTTTGTCCAGAAGAGGTATATCATTTAATTCTTCATGAGTGTGCTTAGCTTCCAGTGGCGCCATAGACGGGTTCATTACAGTTGTGTAACCCATCTTTGAGTAGCGATAACCAGTAATAAAAGTCGATGGAATCGAGTAGCCAGAGCCCGATCTAGTCCAAGCTGTTTTGCTTACAGCATCTTTAACATGGTCTTCAGGTCTAACCATTCGTCCCATGTTTACTTCGCCGCCTGCAATGTGAGTATGTATGTCTACGCCACCAGGCATTATGGTCAAACCCGTCGCGTCAATAGTCTTAGGTTTGCGCCCGCTTAATTTGGCAACGATTTTGCCATCTTTTATTGCTATATCCATTTTTTCGCCATTAATCCCATTTATGGGATCAAAGACGAATCCGTTTTTTATGAGTAACTCGGTCATTGTGCAGCCTCCTCTTTTTTCTCCAACTGTTTAGCTTTGATAATTTTGACTTCATGAAGTATTTTCTCCAGGATCTCTTCGTCAGAAATTATTCCCTTTGGTGGTTCAACAACTTTCTTAAGCGGAAGTGGAACTGAATCCATGCGGTAAGCTGTGCCTTCAACTTCTATGCCGACAAACGCCGCTGGAATCACGACATCGCCAAGCATGGCAGTGGCGTTCATGTGGGGATCGATAACTATCAATGGGTGCTTAACCATGTTTTCAACGGCGCGCTTTGGGAAGTTTGCTCCAGGATCAGAGGCAATTACTAATGAGGCATCGTTTTCTCCGCGTAAAAGAACATCCATGCATGTTGTCTCTCCAGGATTATACCGTGGATAACCCGTTGAGAAGTCAACAGCATATGGGTAGCCACTTTGCCAGGCAGAAACCACGTTTGCGCCTGTAACGTTGAAGTGCCCTCTCATAGGCATGATCAAGAATTTTGTCCGACTATTCAAGTCACGAACAAGTGATATTGCATTTTCTATGTTTCTGAATTTACCAGCAGTCTGAGTTAAACCCATGCCAAAGAAGATTACGCCAAACTCGCAATTTACCAATGCATCAGCTACTTCTTTGAGGTATTCAACTGGAACCCCAGCAACTGTATCAACATCAAGCTCCTCATCACGAACGAGAACTCGTAACGCCTGTATCAATTCATAATCTTTGTTAGGCTCGACCTGAATAAAGTAATCAGCCATTTCTGCGGACATTGTTTTTCGGACATCAATTACTATCAGTTTGCGTCCACCTTTGTCCATAGCTGGAGGAACGCCGCCTATATAACAAACCTGAGGTTTTCGCGGCTGACCGGGCAAAATACCGCTTCGTTCAGCGCTTTGAACTTTCTTTTGGCCGGCTTGAGCTTTGAGTTTTTGCATGTATGATTTCCACTCACTTTTCTCAAACCTCCCCTCTGTAAAACTGGTATATCTTTCAAGGTGTCTTGGGTGTGCGCTCCAAGGGTCACATCCCCAGTAAATTATAAGGTCTGCACGGTGTCTAATCTGACCCAAAGTGCAGGTTGGTATGCCTACTTCTTGAACGCCCAAAATAGATGGGCCATGACATACGACCGCTGTGTTATCAATGACGCCGCCCACTGTTTCAGTTAATTCTACTCCGACGCGTTGAGCTTCAGAACTAGTTGAGCTCCAACCATACAGGATTGGATAATTCGAGTTAGCGAGAATTTCTGCTGCTTTATGAACCGCTTCAGTCATCGAGACTGGAACGAGCTTGCCATCCTTTCGTATAAGGGGCGTTTTGGTTCTGTGTGAACAGTTATAATTGAGAAATTTGGATTCACAGATTGCACAGCCATTTTTGACTTTAGTTACCTGATTGTTTTCGACTGTTAATTCGATATCGTCGCATAAGCAGCCACAGATTGGGCAGGTTACAGATTCAACTATGGGCATTTTTTTACCTTCCAAATTCAAGCTTTAAAAGTTCTTCCATGCTTAGGACTTTTTTGTCATGGGCTGGCTCAACTTGAGCCGGAGTTCCTTTAAATGAGGGCATTCCTATGCTGGTGGTTTTGTCGCTGCATACAGCGTTTGCCCACGGTCCATAGGGAATATAAATCAGGCCAGGAGTAGCCGAACGAGGATATTTTACGGCTTTAAGTATAACCGAACCATTAATGGTTGTTACTAAAATGTTAGTGTTATTTTTTACGCCAAGAGCCTTCATGTCCTCTCCATCCATGTAACACATTGAACAAGCATCAAAGTACTCTATCGAGGCTTTACCCCTCTCTTTGCCGACACCTTGCTCTATCGTGCGACCTGAAAGCAAAGTTACATTTAACTTTTGCTCTACCATGATTATGACCTTACCAATAGAGTTTATGTAGTTATATTTAAGAGTGATTTTGAAAAAAACGCCAATTTTACCTTCAAAACGCTTGACATAAATGAACTTTCTATGGTAGGTTTATCATTAAAACAGTATGAAATAAGAGGTGCCAGACAAAACATACATGAGTAAAAAAATCGACAGAAAATATGAACTGAAAAAAGTTATTGTTGGACCCGCGTGTATGTTATGTGAAACGTCGCTGGTCCGCCTGGTGGCAATACAAAGAATACTGTGTAACTTTCTTGAGCTGAGCTGCCGTAGGTTGCGCGGTAGGAAGTGGGCCTTTGAGCTCGTAATCTGTGCTTTGTATATTGCTTAAAATCAGGTAAAGGTCTGAAGACATGCATTCATGGTTAGTTCCGTTATCCCAGTAACCATCGTAAATGAAGATGTCGGTATAGCCGTTAGAGCCTCCGGGCATTTTAGTGCAGTTTATAGTCAATTGCCAAGGAACGTTTGCAGCAACAGTGAAGGGTACGTAAATAACTGACACGGTATTGTTGAGAAATCGTAGGCAATCATTGGTTCCACTCACAGTAAAATCCATAGCCTTCGTCGCTTCTTTAGGTGAAGCCAAAGAAGACGCCAAAAAAATAGTAGCCATCAAACCGCAAATAACGATAACGCCAACAATTAAGCTTAACAATTTCTTGTTTAATTTTTTCCTCTCTCAATCTTGCGTTTGAATGTTTCTTGCCCTAATAAGCAAGACCTAACCATTCGAGCGTTCATACAACAGATAGCTATTATAATTTTGGGGTAAATCAAGCAACGTTACAATCCGGTTGTGCAGCGCACTTTTCCAAATAATAAAGCGCAATTTCACCAAAAGAATACAAAACTAATCATAATCACAATCTGCCAGTGTATATGCAAAGTGTATATGATTAGACCCGATAGGTAGCTCTCTGAGAGGAATAGAGAAAGACGCATTAAACTCAAAACAACAGTGCCATCGAAAATTTAAAAAGCAAACGTTCCCTCACTTTAACTATGAAGTTATCTTTTAAAATAGGCTCAGCTTGGGGAATCCCCATTGAGCTGCACCTTACCTTTATCTTATTAATACTTGCAGTGTTAGGTTATGCAGTTTACTTTAATGACATTTACTCGTTTACCCTCATAGTTTTCCTGTTTGTTTTTGTGCTTTTCCATGAGCTTGCCCACTCAGTTGTTGCAAGGCGTTACGGAATTAAGGTACGTAAAATTGTTCTATACCCAATAGGCGGAGTGTCAGAAATTGAGGAAATCCCAGAAAATCCCTCCATTGAGTGGCGAATGGCGATTTCTGGACCCCTCACAAGCGTAATACTTGGAGCCGCACTTATAGCAATATATTACTTAGTTCCGATACCGCTATTTCACCCATCGTCTCTAGTGCTTTCTTCAGGAAACTTATTTTCCGATTTAGGATACCTGAATCTCTTACTTGGAGCATTCAACTTAATCCCTGCTTTTCCAATGGATGGAGGCAGAGTATTCAGAGCGTTACTTGCTGAACGTATGAAGTTCTCGGACGCTACAAAATACGCCGCTTACATTGGCCGAATATTTGGAATAATAATGGTCGTTGTCGGACTTCTATTTAATTTCGTTTTGATTTTAATCGGCGTCTTCATTTACATAGGGGCTAGCGAAGAAGCAGAGCAGACGATAGTCTCAACCACTTTAGCTAGTGTCCGCGTGAAAGATGTTATGCAATCTGAGATCGGTGCAGTTCGTCCAGACCAAACCATATCTGAAGCACTAGAAATTATGTTCAAATCCAGATACCACGATGCACTAGTTGAGAAAGAAGGCATTTTCCAAGGCATCGTAAAATGGAACGAAATAATAAAGATTGCAAAAGACCAACGAAGCAGTTTAAGAGTTGAGCAAATGCCCATTAAGAACATTTCAACCTACCCAGACGAAGCAGTTTTTGAAGCTTACAAAAATATGATTAAAGAAAAAATTGATTTATTGCCTGTTGTTGACAAACAAAATCCCACAAAAGTGGTGGGCGTCTTGACAAGTGAGACTGTAGCAGGTGCTTATGAAAAGGCAAGAAATAAATAAAAGTTTTGACCATACGTCCTAACTATACTTTTGGAATAAGCCTAAACGACGTTAAGGAAGAATCTCGTAAATTGTAAAGTAAGACGTGTAATAAAGTCCAACAAACATCGCAATAATGCCAAATACTATAAGGAATAGCCCACGGTTGCGATTTTCAGTGGATTCAAGTTTCCAAATATAAGCGCCCAAAATGATGGCGGCTGAACCGAAAATTTCCGGGACCAAAAACAAACTAATGAAGGCGCAAAAGACTCCAACATTAAAGAATAATGACACATTGCGTTTTTGAGGCATCGAGTACGAAGATGGATATGCTGATTGTAACGATTCTGGGATGGAACTCATATTAGACATTTAAGCAATCACCAGCGCTTCTTTGAATAGGCATCCTTTAATTACTTTTTCCCACATCATTGAAACTCCGACTTGGCGTGTGTTTACAAAGATTCAATTTCCATATAATCGGAGACTGGAATAGATAACGTCCAATCAAACGGGAACTGTTATCTTTTATCCAAACGCAATAATAGTAGTCAACTGCACAACTAACTCTATCGTAAATCCAACACCTATTACACCAGAGTTTCCATCAATAGCAATTCTGTTAGTATTAGCAATTGGAGCACTATTGACAGCAATCGCATACAAGAAGAAGATTAAGAGATAGTAGAAAACAACCCTTGTTTTCTATTCATTTATATGATTAAAATATTTTAGAAAATTAATTTGCTACTCTCACCGATGTGGCAATGTCTTACTTGTTTCTTATTTTCTTGATAGGATAGAATTTAGAAATTTAGAAAACTTGGCTTATTTTGCAAAATTAACAATTCAATAAATTAGGAAATGAGCATCAAATAATTCCATGTTCAGTCTATAGAAAATCTCCGCTGCAGGTCTCTATTATTATAGTACGAATTCTGCATTCATAAAGCTTTATAGATAAATCCTGTTCTCTTTGAATTGGGTTCGGAGGGAATGCATTTGATGGTTCGCCGTCACCCTTGCATCTTCCACACATCTCTGAGTCCACTTTCACTTCATATTTTGCTTTTTCAAAGTTCTATCAAATCTTTGAAGAATTTGGAACCTAATCCAAAATTGAGGGATTGCTAAAATCTGCTTTTTTGAAAAATTCAACAGGAATTGACAAATTAGCAAAGTGTGCTTCTCAAAAAACCTTATTTAAATTTGGACAACAAACAGTTTCTGGGGAATAGATATGTTGAAAGGGAATAGAAGTTTGAAAATCATCATGTCGCCTTTTCTTGTTTTAATTTTTGTTATTGGATGGTGCTTATCATGGACGGACAAAAAAAAGTAACTTCAAATAGAAAGCCCTGATATTGCATTTTTTCGTCATAGAAGTTCTACAATATCAAAAAGGGTAAGCTTTAGAGCAGTGTTGCTGTTAACTTACACCAACATTTGTTCAATAGTCCTCGTAAGGCTTTAGATAAACATGAGAAAGGTAGGTTGCTTAATTTGTCAATTTGGAACCGACGCCAGAACGTCGATTGAACATGTGCTACTGACTCCAATTAACCAATCTACTGTACCTCGAAAGTCCAGCTGAAAATTGAATCCCCCTAAAAATATTTGGAGAACTAAAAATGTTTGGTCAAAGGTATGAACCCATGCAACCCACTAATGTATTTATTGCTGCACTCAACGAAGAAGAAGGAGTAGGTGCTACCATTTCTGAGCTTTCAGAGAACTTAAATGCGAAGCGTATTCTAGTAATTGATGGACACAGCCACGACAGGACAGTTGAAGTCGCCAAAGACCATAGGGCAGAAATCTTTTTCCAAGACGGCAAAGGTAAAGGAGACGCTTTAGCCAAAGCTGTACAGGTTATGCATGCGGACGTTGAATACGTCGTTATCACGGATGCTGATTTTACTTATCCAGCCGAATCTGTGCCTGAAATGATTGAAATCCTCGAAAAGAGACCACAGGTCGGTATGGTTTGCGGGAACAGGTTTAGTGAACAAACAAGAGGAAGTGGCTTCCAGGGTCGGTTTACATTTGGAAATAAATTATTGGCTTTTGCTGATAGTTTTCTTAATGGAATAAATTTACAAGATCCATTAACGGGATTGAGAGTTATTCGTGCAGATATTCTTCGGAAATGGGTCATTAAGTCGAAAGGTTTTGACATAGAAGTAGAATTGAATCATCAGGTTGGAAAACAAGGATTTGAGACCATCGAAGTCCCAATAGGGTATAGGGAGCGACTAGGCGAGAAAAAATTGAAAATGAAAGATGGCGCAACTATTCTAAAGAGAATTCTATTTGAAAGCTTAACTTGAAATCCTTGAGAAGTATCCATTCAAAAGGCCATTTATTACATCGACCGTCTCCCCCGATGCCTTCGGATGCGAATGCAAATGACAACTAAGGGAAATGTTGTATTGTATCTTGACAAGGATTTAGTCGAAAAGTCGAAAGAAATAGCTTTAACTTAAGTGAAACGTTTGAAAATCACTTAAACATTTAGTTAACGGATATTCACCGGTCTCTATGCAAAATAACGGAATTTAAGTGAATACAAAAGGAACCTGGTGGGGCTGGAGGAATTTGAATCCTCGTCTATAGCGCCCGAGGCTACAAGCCTAGACCAAGCTAGCCGACAGCCCCCTTTCAAATTGTCTCGGGGTTTTTTGCAGATTCATAAAATAATGTTTGCTTAGGCTTTAAACTTTAACGGTCAACTGAACTTAACATATATCGTTGATGATATCAAGTTTCTTTGCAAGCTTCATTTTTGTATGGTGTGCTTAAAACCTCTTTGACTTTGTTAGTTATTACTGGGCCAAGTCCGTTAACGGCCTTTGACCAATCAGCCACATTGATCAATGCATTCATTGGGGTTTGATAAGAATCTAATATTGCTGTTGCTTTTTCCCGCCCGACATTGGGGAGACTTGCCACAAAATACACTTGGGCATCTGAGAGGGTTTCACATTTTTTGAAAGCATGCACAACTGGGCTTCTTTTTTCAACAATTTGCTCTTGCCTAGCTGCCACATAAAGAAAATCAACAGTCTCTTTGTACGATGCAGTATTAACTAATGATATTCCGTTTTTAGCTAGATTAAACATGGCTCCCCAAATTGCGTTTGGCTGGATATTGCTATACTTGTAGATGATTGGCAAATAACCTTCTAGCACAAGAAGAGATTTTGGATAAACATCCTTAAGTGTGAAAATCTGCTCGAAGAGATAGCGCCTAGTCAATGTGTAAACAAAATCATTAACTGTTTTACGTTCCACCGCACATTGATCAGAAAGAACATAGTCACCCTTCTCAAGTAACTGAGTCTTGACGTTAACTCCACGTTCAACTAAGCCTTTAACAATCTTTTCTGCGCTTCTTGCCTCACGGCTATCCACTATTATCGTTGGTTCTTCACCAGCCTTCTTTTTATCATTCATGAAAGGAATCAACGTTTCAGTTCCAGACATATTCAACTCTCACACGTAAACCATAACATGTTTATTTTACTTGCGCTACTCGACAAAACAAATCAAAAATAAACAAAGTTAAGAAACAACGCTTCCAGTAAAAAACAGAAGGTTGAAAGAAGCTATTTGACCCTCGTAATTGTGACTTACTCGTAGCGGGCTAAGAATAATGGTTTTTTTGCTTCTTTGCACCTAATTTCGAGCGGTACATCGTTAAGAGACACTAAATCAAGCGCTTTGCTCGAACGGTCCCCTTTAGCCCGGCTAGAATTCTTTTTTAGCTCGCAGGATTTCCCATTTTGACAATCCATCCATCCGCCACCTTAGATAAGGCACTCGATACTATACGATATATACAATTGTGACTGTCAAACTACAACAACAAACATTTAGAATAAAACTATATTAAAACAAAAACTGAAGCTAGAACCAATTAAACTAAAAAAATAATAAATGACAGCGGAAAGCTATTTGATAAAAATTTAACAAAAAATAAAGTGGAAGGGTTTATGGTCCCTTTTTGGTTACTTCTTTGATGACGCCTGCTGCTACTGTTGTGCCCATGTCTCTGATTGCGAATCGTCCTAGCTCTGGAAAGTCTGTATACGCTTCGACGGCTATAGGATGCAATGGCTCCATTCTTACCCAGGCTGCGTCTCCGGTTTTGAGAAAGCTTGGGTGTTCTTCGGTTACTTGGCCTGTGCGTGGGTCTATTTTCTTTATGAGCTCTGTGATTCTACAGGCGATTTGCCCTGTGTGGTAGTGGAGTACTGGTGTGTATCCTGCTGCGATTGCGGTTGGATGATAAATTACGATGATTTGGCCGATGAATTCTTTGGCTACTGTTGGTGGGTTGTCAGTGGTTCCTGCGACGTCTCCTCTGTGTATGTCGGTTTTTGCAATGCCCCTAACGTTCATGCCGATGTTGTCGCCTGGTTCAGCAAATGGGATCACAGTGTGGTGCATTTCTAGTGATTTCAGTTCACCAGTTTTGTTGCTTGGCATGAAAATTAGAGTTTGTCCTGGTTTCAGAATGCCTGTTTCAACTCTACCGACTGGAACTGTGCCGATGCCGGTAATACTGTATACGTCCTGAATTGGTACTCGTAGCGGCTTGTTAGTTGGTTTAGCTGGTACTTCAAGTAAGTCTAGACCCTCCATTAAAGTTGGGCCAGTGTACCATGGCAATTTTGGAGTTTTCTCTATGAGGTTTTCGCCTGTCCATCCTGAAACTGGTATAAAGTTGATTTTTTCGATTTTGAAGCCTACCATTCGAAGCATTCTTGAAACTTCGTTCTTTATTTCGTCATATCGCTCTTTGCTGTAATTTACTGATATATCGTCTTGTTTGTTAACTGCAACGATTAATTGGCGTATACCCAAGGTAAATGCTAAAAAGGCGTGCTCTCGTGTTTGCCCGCCTGCGCCGATGCCTGCTTCAAACTCGCCTTTTTTGGCTGAGACGAAGAGTACGGCAGCATCAGCTTGGCTTGCGCCTGTAATCATGTTTTTGACGAAGTCTCTGTGGCCTGGTGCATCGATGACTGTGAAGTTGTATTTTTTGGTTGCGAATTGTAGGAATCGCAGGTCAATGGTGACACCTCTTTCTCGTTCTTCCTTGAGGTTGTCAAGAACCCAAGCGAATTTGAAAGTGCCTTTGCCCATTTTTTCGGCTTCTTCTTCAAAGGCTTTGATTGTTCTTTCGTCGATAGCGCCTGCTTTGTATAGTAGGTGCCCTGTGGTTGTTGATTTTCCAGCGTCAACGTGCCCCATAATGATGATGTTTAAGTGGGGTTTTTCTGATTTACTCATTTTTTCATCCTCTGTTAATCTTACCTAATTTTATGAGTTCGTTAACACATCAGTCCTTCCAATTATTTTAAGTTTACTAAATCGGTTTCGCGTTTACTAATCGGATTTGCAACGGGTGAAAACCGTTTCGCACGCTTAAACAGCATGATACCGCTTTTCTCCAGCACAAACTCAAAGCCTGCAGCAATCAATGGTTTAGCATCTTCAACAGTAGTGGCAGAAGCAACCTCAAACTCAGTCTGCTTAAAATTCAGCAAATAGACGTTAATGTATTTCATGCTGTTCTCAACACGCTTATGCCCCAGCAGTTTCATAACGATAAGCACGTTTCCATTGGTCATCTGCGCAATCATTGTTCCGCCCCAATGCCTAAAAGTTCTAAACTCAACAGCAAGGAGACGCTCGTTCTTTGTGGTTTCAGCAACTCTTCGGCGTAAATCAACGTAAGCATCAATAAGACTAGCATATCTACAAGGAAATATCCGCTCAGTTATGTGCGGCAGCGAATTTAGCATAGCAAGCAACTTATTTGAAACCTCTAACGCTCTTGGCCTGTGACCTTTCACCGGATGATTAATCGTTATGATATTGCCCGAAATATCAATCCATTCAATCCGCAACGCTTCACCTGGATCAGCAAAAGTTTCTTTCAGAGTTTGAAGGTAAGCAGCCATCCGTTTGCTTCTAGCAGCAGCAATCAGCTGATCTAATTCGCCTTCATCAGGAATAAAAGGAATAGTTTCTTCCTGAGTATAACGCGGACGATTCCAAGTCCAACCGTTCATTTTACAGTAAGCATCGTAAGCATAAACATACTGTAGTTTAGCACCATTCTTAATTTTGTGAGCCCCAAGCTTAGATTTGACATCCTCAGGATCCTTTAAGTCAGCACCAAGATACACCAAAGTTTTAAGATTATTCGGATACCTGCTTTCAAGATAACCTTCCTTTTCCAACCAGCCAGCAAAGACAGTAATAGAAGCCCTAGTTTCAGCCGTCAATTCTCCCGCGCCGACACGCTTCCGTACCGGCACACACAAATTTATCGCCCTCAAAGACGCATATTCGGTAACAGCTAACTTAGAAACATCAGCATTTAACATTTTCCCAGAAAACCTAACGCCACAGATCTTACAATAATAACGTTGAACAGTGCATCCATCTTTGAGCGTTCGAAGACCAGCACACACAATTTTGCTGGAATTACAGATTGGACATGGGTTTAGGGGAGCGGATCCGGCAGATGCTAGTTCTGACTTGCCATTAGTGCCTTCTCCGGATTTGAGGACGTTAACTCCGAATATGCTCTCAGAAAAATCAGACAAGCCGCTCATTCCCCCCAATTAAGTAGAAGTCTCTAAGGGAAGCATTGCTTTGCCAGATTTCTTCGAATGCTCATGAACCGCAAGGTGCTTTTGAATTTCAGCTAACTTTTCTGATTCAGCATAGTTTTCAACTACCCAATTGATCAGATTGGTGTTTTTCTTTTCAAGCGCTGCCGTTAAATCTTCAAGTTTTGTCTTCAGCTCAATGTATCCTTTGCTGATGCTTTCATAGGCTTCAGACAAAATCTCAAATTTCTTCACTAAACTAACGATAGCGTCTGCATCATCAATCTTCACCGCAACATCAGGCGCAGGCTTAACTTCAATTTTTATCGGAGTTTCTTTAAGTTTGCCATCCTTGGCAAGTGCTGATAACGGAAGAATAGGTTCAGGGCCTGCTTCGCCAATCAACGCCAAAGTAGGTTTAGAAACTATTCCGCCTTTAGGCTTAATTCTCCATCTTGGCTGTATTCTGCCTTCATTCTGCAATCCAGTTAAACGATTTCCAACAGCACTAACCGTCCGTTTACCAGAAAACACCTTACTGAATTCAGCAAAAATATCACTTACAACTAATTTAGGAACCTGATTCCATAGGCTAACCAACAAATTATCTTCTTCAACTGAATACATTTTTGGCCATAAGTTGCCGCCTCTCTTCTGCAAAATTTCCCTACGAGTTGTCTTTTCTTCAGCGATAGCAACATCTTTTTCTTTGTGGCGAGGCCCAATGCGTCCAGCATCCCGCAACTTCACAATACGATACTCAGTAGAAATATGCTCATTCGAAAACTTTTCTTGCACAGCTTTATTGATTCCATCGTAAGTCACATGTGCATTCCACAGATCAATAATAAAATCATCCGCGACAGTACTGCTTGAACCTTTTTTCACAACTTCCTTTTTCTCTTCAACAACTACGTTCTCCATTTCTATTTTCACCTCGTCACCTTGAATTAGAATTTCAGGAATAACTGCAGGCTCACTGTTTGCTCGTCTCCTCAGAAGACGCTTCAATTTTTGATTGACCGACTTAATAGAGCGCGTCTTAAACCGCGGCACCCCCACAAGCATCTTACAAAAATTACAAGTCAAACCCTCAAACCGATCATACTCCTCGAGCAATTCAACCTCATCTGCAACAGACCAAACAGGACCCGCCAACATGTAACCGCTCTTCGATTGTTTGAGCTGCACAAACGTAACCGCATGAGCATCCAAATCGCCAAAATAACAAGCATACCCTAGATCTCCGAGTTCCGCTTCCCAATCAGGATCAAACTCAGAGCCCTGCACAACAAGACAGTCACCATAAGGAGCAACAACATGACTGGGGCCAAAACGCTTAGTTAACTCATCAATCGAAATCATTAAGTCGCCTCCAACTCAGCCCGAGTAAATCCGCATCGGTCACAAAAATCTGAGAGTCCAGAGCGGCCTAACCCAACAGCAACTGGATGAATATTATTATCGCTGCAGGGGACATTTCGCATAAAATGATGATGGTTAGGTGCACATCGACGTTTCGGCTTTTCTTTTCCATAAGATCCCATTTAGAGTGAAGCCTCCAACGGTTTTTTACTAAAAAGTTGCGGATTAGGCTCATAATACCCTGCACTCGCAGAAACAATCTTCGCAATACCGTCTGCATAAAACTTGGGACAGGCGACTTCATTGGTTCTACGGTCCCACCAACGCTTCTCATGATGCGGATACGGCCAAACTCTACAATTACGCCGAATCGCAACTTTACTGCAAACCTGCAAATAAATCTGAGAAAGACTAATCGGCTGCGCAGTCATACCCTTAGTCTTTAAAATCTCCGCTTTCTCACGATATAGGCTAAAAATTACTTCCCGAATCAATTGCCGAGACGCATCAAGTTCAGGACCCTCTTGCGGTCTACCTTGAGGAGCCCAATTTTCAAGTTTACTTGTGCATTCAGACAACAAAAATCACCGTTTAATACTTGTGCGCCGTTCTTTCTGGCAAATATCACAGGGATACTTCTTTTCAGGGCAGCCTTTTCGAAGCAAGCAAGAATGACAACCATTAATTTTCATTTGAAACCGCATAGTTGCTTACTCCTGCAGTTTCCTTTGGCTACTCTTATTCAGTTGAATCGGAAGTTCGCAGCCCTCAGGATAAACATCAAAAAGGCCCTCGTCACTGCTGGAAATAGTCAATGTATGATGTTTCTTGTCGTCCTGCAGTCTAACTTTGTAAGTTTCAATCAAGTTGCCTTCTTTGTCCAGGCGCTTGCTGGATGATTGGCCAGCATACTTTAGAAGAATCTCATCAGACATCCGCTTTCACCTCTGACGTCGCCCCGACAACATGGCCTTTCTCATCTACGGTCCTGATGTTCTGTACACATTTCACGCGAACCTTATCCGGCATAGTCATGGATCCTTTAGGCAAACGAATATCAACGACATCAACATCGACGGCTTTGTGAATATGCGGATTCTGCGCATATTTCTCAGTTAAAAATAAGTGAGGACTACAATGTAGGCCGTGGCCGCATTCTTCACCGTAGTTTTCAAGCCAATCTGGACACTCCACTGTAGCCCCGTCAACATAATGCACTGTACCCGTTCTAAAATCTCTGCCATCAGGCCTTGTAGCTTTGAAAAGCGTAACCTTGCCCTCTTTAGGCGTCAACTCCCAATATTTTAACCAAGCCTTAACTGAAGCAAAATGAGAGGACTCTTCAGAAATATAGTGCACTAAAGACTGTTGATGTGTAACTACCTGTTTTTTATCGCCTCTCATCACTAAGGTCGATTGCTGCCAAGCGTCAATAGTTGGTTGACTCGAAGCCCAGCACCTGATAGTTGGTTGACTCGAAGCCCAGCACCTGATAGTTGGTTGACTCGAAGCCCCGCACTCAATAGTTGGTTGACTCGAAGCCCAGCACCTGATAGTTGGTTGACTCGAAGCCCCGCACTCAATAGTTGGTTGACTCGAAGC
>Ga0182021_10002206_pt1 | contig 22705 bp, 27 predicted proteins | sample 612E3MmetaG_FD_120493 | JGI IMG/M metagenome (GOLD analysis project Ga0182021, IMG submission 120493) | Permafrost microbial communities from Stordalen Mire, Sweden - 612E3M metaG (Illumina Assembly) | ecosystem: Environmental > Terrestrial > Soil > Wetlands > Permafrost | place: Sweden... | reverse complement strand
AGGTAAAAAAAGACAAGCGTTCAAAAAATCTAAAAAATAAGTTGGCTCTCCAATCTGATTGGAAGAGGAAACAGCGTTCGAATGTTAAAAAGTTTGTACAATAGGATGGAGATGGTGGAAGAAGAGATCAATCGTTTATCATCGAATCTATCTATGCAATTGTGATTTTTGGGGAGTCTATGTGCAGCACAAAATAGACCCCCGCAATGTTGGCATTTGAATGGTATATCATAGCACCCAGAGATCGAATATAGTCTTCCCCAGACATCCTTCCTAGACTGGTCTGGAAAACGGAACTCGCCTTTACATTGGTCGCATCTTTTATAGGAAAAGTATAATTTACCTCTTTTTTCTCTTCTTCACAAGAAATGAGGATGATTCCCATTTTTCGTTGTGGGTGTTGGATTTTGGTGGTTTGGTTTTATGATGCTCGTGATATTCGTAGGTGCCTGGAGTGGAGTAAAAGTTAGCCGCATTGGTTGTGTCTTTCTTCTTTCGCCTCAACCTGTCAACCAGCACGATCACCCTCGAATGAATCGGGTCGTTTCATCTAGTCCTGACATGAGTCGTCTACAAACAGTTTTAAAACAAAATGAGAATTAAACATTTATGGATAATTATTTTGCGCGCGCTTCTCCAAGTAAGTGATATTGTTTACGACTGAGACTTCAACCTGCTTACCCAGTCCCCATGCATTGATTCTCTTCTTCAACTGGAGTCTCACAATGTTGGCACTCCTCACAGCAGCTCAACCATGCTGAGCGTTTACTCTAAAGAGCTCGGGTCATGATGTTGAAGACAGGTAAGATAATTTTTATCCTTGTATTCTCGGTACTCAATTCCTAGTGAGTCGATGCGCGCGCAAACTGATACATACTAACATAATTTATAGAATGAAAAGCGCGCGCGCATTGAACCTACTCCACTGAATTTCATTAGCCTTGCAATAATGGCTATATGCTATAAGGTAGTTGTTTCGTGATTTATTGGAGCACTCAAGCCCCAAAACACATTTTTCAACCTTCACGGGATCGTTCAGGTCAACGATCCTATTCATCCTCTTCAGGTACTTTGAGTAAGCCTTCTGAGTATTCTTGCTCAGAGTCCTGATATTCCAAAGAGTATTGAATAAACCCTCACTCGAAACGGGTGGTAGATCATTGGTAGCGGGGGGTAGATTTGAACTACCGACCTTGGGGTTATGAGCCCCACGGGCTAACCTGGCTGCCCTACCCCGCTTCCCCCCGAAAGTATTCACCCAACTCTTATAAACTCTTCCCGACTCCCCCAAACCAAGTAGTGAAATCAGGTGCCCGACAACTCGCGACGACTAGCCTCGGAGAGGATAAGGATACTCTTCACCCTCGCCGAGCGCGAGGATCGAGAGCATCCTGAGAGGTCACAGAGGTATACGGCGCTTGCTCGCCGGATCGCGAGCCGCAACCGCATCCACCTTTCACCTGAGTTCAAGCGTCGCGTCTGCCCAGGCTGCAAATCCTACATGAGTCCATCAAAGAGCCGCACGCGGATCAGACCGGAACGAGAACCACATGTTACCGTTACCTGCCTCCACTGTGGACACATCACCCGGATACCACTCAGGAGCAAAAAGCCATGACTCTAAGCCTCATCAGCCTAGGCTTAGCTGACGAGCGGGACATAAGCATCCGCGCCCTCGACGACGCAAGAGGCTGCGACACCCTCTACGCCGAGTTATATACGATGAAGCTCGCCACGACCCTCGCCGCCTTAACCGAGCTGATCGGGAAACCCATCACATTGCTCCCACGCGGCGACCTCGAGGAGAGAAGCGCCAAGATCATCGAAGAGGCGGGTGGCAGGAAAGTCGGCGTACTCATAGGCGGCGACTGCCTCAGCGCTACAACACACATCAGCCTCCTACTCGAAGCCGCGGAGAAAGGCGTCGAGACCCGCGTCATCCACGGCTCAAGCATCTTTAGCGCTGTCACCGAGACGGGACTCAGCCTCTACAAGTTCGGCAGGACCGTCACCATGCCATTCCCTGAGAAGGGGCCCGCCGACGCCGTCCTCCGCGGTATACAGGGGAACCTAGCTGAGGGCCTCCACACCCTCGTCCTCCTCGACCTCGACAATGAGCAGGACAAGTACATGTCGGTCACTCAGGCGATTAGGGGCCTAATAGAGGTGGGGATACGCTCAGATACGCTTGTTGTCGGTGTTGCTCGACTTGGTCAATCAAGCGCCATGATCAAGGCCGGACAAGCGACTGACGTCGCCTCCCTCGACTTCGGCGAACCTCCACATTGCCTGGTTGTCCCCGGCCAGCTACACTTCTTGGAGGAAGACGCCCTCAAGAGACTGGCTCGATGCTCCCCAGAAGTGCTGAAGAACCGCGACCTGAAACCCGAGCTAGACCGCCTTATAGACAAGTACATCGCAGGGTGCCGCCGTGTCCGCGAGGCCATGAAGGTGACGCCACCCACGGCCCCCCTCACCCCTGATCAGATACAGGGCTTACTCGAACACGTCGACCGCTACCTCGCCGACGCCGAGTACTATCGAGCTGAGAGGAAACCCACCTCCCTGACCAGTGTCGCCTACGCTGAGGGCATCCTCGACTCCCTAAAGCTATTAGGCATCGCAGACTTCCAGTGGTGACGAAGATGAAGGTCCTCGCCTCAGGTGTATTCGACCTCCTCCACTACGGTCACATACGCTTCCTAGAGGAGGCGAAGAAGCTAGGGGGACCTGATGCCAAGCTAGTTGTCATTGTCGCCTCCGATGAGACAGTGACACGCGCGAAGGGCAGGCCCCCAATAATTCCTGAGGACCAGCGACGCGCAGTAGTCGAGTCCCTCAAGGTAGTAGACGAGGCTATCCTAGGCTACAAGGACCAGGACCTCGACAAGGTCATAAAAACGATCAGGCCTGACATAGTCGCCGTTGGGCACGACCAGTACGACATCGAGGACGAGGTCAACCGCCTAGTCGCCGAAAAGGGCTACAAGACCCGAGTTGAGCGGGTCGGCCGATTCGGCCTAGAGGACCTCAATAGCAGCAGCAAGATCAAGCGGCGGATCGCCGAGGGCTCAGGAAAGAGACCTTAATCGGGTCACCGTCACTGAGGCCGAAATGTCTCCTTAGATAGACTGGACTCACAATCTCCATCGTGGATAGGTCGTGTATCGTCCTGTCCGCTACTATCAATGCCCCCTTGATCTCGTCGTTAAGCAGAAGCGGGTAACACTTACACGAGCCGAAGCTCCTCTCCCCGTCCTTAAAGCCCTCTAACGTCACCGACGGGTGTTTCTCGAGCCTCCGCCTCTTCTCGAAGTCCTCCGGCTTAATCTTCACATTAAGGGTACCCGGGAAGGGGTCAAAGCCAATTTTGTCCCTAATCTGGCCCCTGTATCCTTCCCTACTGATGTAATAAGCCCCCTCATAGAGCCCCGAGGCGACAGTCCCGTCAAAGAAGAAGCCCTCCGCTCCTACTCCCTCAAGGTGCGCCTTAAGTTCCTGCAGCACCTCGTCAAGGACGTTAAGACCCCCTTCGGTAATAGTTATGAGGCTACCATCCGGGTCGATGCGTCTCGTAATGAGCCCCATTTCCTCGAGTAGCTGGAGGTGGCGTGAAGCCGACTGCTGAGATCCGCCGAGTGCACGGCTGAGCTCGGTGGTCGACACCTTGACCGGCGCCTTTCCCCCGCCCAAGGTCAGAAGGCTGTACAGTGTGAACCAGAGATGCGGCTTTATCTCCTTCTCCAATGGGATTCACAGAAATGGGTAGCCGATCACTATTTATACCTATTTCTTGGTAGGCAAGCGACGGCAACGACTAAATACCATGCAACTGATGTCAGGTGCACGCGCATTCGCTTTGATGCCCATGCTATTAACGGCGGTAGCAATGCTGTATTACTTCAAGACGAAGAAGTGGATACAATAAAAGGGGATTATCCCTTCGCTACCGCGACGGGGACAGACATCATGACCTTCCGCCCTATGCCAAGACGATGGCTGACCTCAGCCACCTTGTGGATGTCCTTGTAGCTCTCGGGGCTCTCCTCCTCCACAACTTTGCCCGAGGCGGCGCGGATGACAATGCCCTTCTTCTTGAGGTCGGCTATGATCTCGTTAGCGCTCCAAGCCCTCCGGGCACCAGCGCGTGAGAGCACCCTCCCCGCACCGTGGGCGGTCGAGGCGAAGCTGATCTCCTCTCCCTTCTCCGTTCCCCTAAGGAGATAGCTAGCGGTTCCCATCGTGCCGACTAGCAAGACGGGTTGCCCCGTCGACTTGTAGTCAGCTGGGAGGTCCTCGCGGCCAGGGCCGAAAGCGCGGCTCGCACCCTTCCTGTGCACCACGGTCTTCCTCCTCTTGCCGTCGACGATGTGCTCCTCCCTCTTCGCCGTGTTGTGGGTCATACTGTAGACGAGCTCCATACCCATCTCGGACGCCTTCTTATGGAAGGTCTGCTCGAAAGCGGTGCGTACTTGGTGGAGGATTATGTGGCGGTTGATGAAAGCCCAGTTAACGGCACAGGCCATAGCACCATAGTAATCCTCCGACTCCCTGCTCTTGATGGGGGCACAAGCGAGTTCCCTGTCTGGGAGCTTGATCTTGTACTTGCTCACCGCCTGCTCCATGACGCGTATGTAGTCGGTCGCGATCTGGTGGCCATACCCACGGCTTCCCGTGTGTATCCAGCAGACTATCTGGTCCGGCTCGGTGATCCCGTAGACTTTCGCAGCCTCCTTGTCGAATACCTCGCTTACCTTCGCCACCTCGAGGAAATGGTTGCCGGCCCCGAGTGTGCCGAGCTGCGTGGCACCTCTGCTCTTCGCCCTTGGCGAGACCATGTCGGGGTTTGCCTCCTTCATGCAGCCATTCTCCTCCATGTGGAGATGATCGCCGTCCCAGCCGTAGCCCTTCTCGATAGCCCACTCGACGCCACCAGTCACAGCCTTGTCGAGCTCGAGGTTACTTAGACGGAGCTTGCTGCCGACTCCTACACCGCAAGGAACCAAGCTGAAGACCCTGTCAATGAGTTCATCGACTTTAGGGTGGACCTCCGCATAGGTCAGGTCGCTCCGCATCAGTAGGACGCCGCAGTTGATGTCGTAGCCGACACCTCCAGGAGTGATAATGCCCTCCTCCTCGTCGAAGGCGGCTACGCCCCCGATTGGAAAGCCGTATCCCTGGTGACCGTCGGGCAATGTGATTCCGTACTTGAGAATCCCCGGTAGTTGAGTCACGTTCATGCTTTGTGTTAGCGTCATGTCCTCTTGCATTGCATGGAAGAGTTGCTCGTCTGCGTAGATCCTCGCCGGGACCCTCATATTTGGGTCAGCTGATGTCGGGATCTCCCATACGAGGTCGTCGATCCTGTTGATCGGTGGCTTCATATTTTATCAAACAAGACGACCGGAGAAGATTTATAAGTCTTTATTGGTATCCGCACCAATGAGTAGATATGCGCTGGAGGGTGGTGAAGCGTGTGCCCCTGAACGAGGTCAGGGAGCGGGTCGCCAAATACGTCGAGAGGTACAGTGACCAGTACCAGCAACTTAGTAGGGAGTTCGAGTCGGGTAAGATGCCCCGAGAGAGGCTGGATGATTACATCGAGTGGAGCAGTATGATACACGCACTCAGAGCCGCGGGGGAGGGTGAGGACTTCGATTACTACGCCGAGGAGGACCTTGCCCTCACGCCGGAGGAGTTCGAGAGCCTCACACCGAAGAGGCTCCAGCTGCTAGACTACCTCGCGGACGAGCATGCCTCCTCGATAAACGAGTTGGCAAACCACGTCGGGCGTGACGTGAAGAACGTATACAGCGACCTCAAAGCCCTAGAGCACCTCGGCTTCCTCCGCCTCGTCGAGGAGGGAAGAAGTCTCGTCCCCGAGCTGCTCGTACAGGAGGTAACCATCCTCCTCGGCTGAGCCGAGATATTATATCGGACGAAGCCGCCTCTAACCTGATTCAGATGTCCACGAAGACGTGCGTAGCGGACCTGATCCTCATCAACGGCAAGATAGTAACCGTAGACGAGGAGTTCAGCACGAAGGAGGCCATCGCGGTTAAGGATGGTAAGGTATTAGCGACTGGCCCGACGAATGAGATTAAGAAGCTCAAGGGCGATGCTACAGAGGTCATCGATCTAGAGGGGAAGACCGTCCTCCCCGGCCTCTACGACAGCCATCTTCACATGATATTCACGGGTGCAAGCCTGCAGATCATCAACCTCAGAACACCACCCATGAAGAGCATAGCTGACATGGCGAAGGCCGTCAGCGAGAAGGTGAAGAAGGCCAAGCCCGGCGAGTGGATAGTCGGCAGGGGCTGGGACCAGGTTAAACTCTCCGACCACCGGAACCCTACACGTTACGACTTCGACAAAGTCGCCCCGAACAACCCCGTCTACCTCACGAGGACCTGTGGCCACCTCTCTGTAGTCAACAGTAAAGCGCTTGAGATGGCGGGGATCACAAAGAATACGAAGGACCCAGTCGGCGGCAGGATCGTCCGCGACGAGAAGGGTGAACCCACAGGCATGCTCGAGGAAACGCCCGCCATGAGCCTCTGCACCAACCTCATACCTCCCGACAGCATTGAGGACACCATAGAGCAGATTAAGCTCGCCTCCAACGCCTTCAACGCGGTTGGCCTTACGAGCGTCATCGAGGCCGGGGTCACCGAGGACCAGATCGTCGCCTACCAGCTCGCCCTCGAGAGGGGCCTCCTCCACGTCCGAGTAAACTATATGCTACGCGCTATAGACGGCAACGAGTCGGAGGAGAGCAGCTTACAACGAATTAACAGCTTCCCAATGATCACTGGATACGGAAACGATATGCTTCGTTTCCAGGGTCTGAAGATCCTCATAGACGGTGGCATCGGCGGGAAGACAGCACTGCTCCGTGAACCCTACGAGAAGGACACTCGTACGGGGCTCCTCACGGTTCCTGAACCGAAGCTCCAGCACCTCGTCGACGCCGCCAATAAGCGCGGGATGCTCTCAGGCATCCACTGCTGCGGTGGCAAGGCGATGGACATAGTCATCAACACCTTCAAGAATACTGACAAGGTCAAGCCGATCAATGGACGCCGCTTCTACCTAATACATGCCTACCAGCCGAGCGAGCAGAACTTCGCTGACTGTAAGAATTACGGCATTCAAGTGGCGAGCCAGCCCGACTTCCTCTACTACCTCGGCGACAGCTACGTCGAGAACGTAGGCATCAACAGGGGCGCGTGGCTCAAACCGCACAGGGCTTGGATTGACAAGGGGATCATGGTAGCCGCGGGCACTGATTCCCCGGTGACGCCCTACCCTCCCTTCCCTTGCCTCTGGGCCGCCATCGTTCGCAAGACGGAGCTCAAGAAGACCGTCATGGGCGAGGACCAGCGCGTCACGCGCGAGGAGGCGATAAGAATGTACACTGTTAACGGCGCTTACCTTAGCTTCGAGGAGGACATAAAGGGTAGCCTCAAGCCCGGGATGCTCGCCGACATGATAGTCGTCGACCGCGATATTCTCACATGCCCCGAGGACGACATAAAGGACACTAAGGTCCTCCGTACCATCCTCGGCGGCAAGACCGTCTACGAGGCGTAGATGACCCACCCCTTTTAAGCACAGGGCTCCGACTTTTCACCGAGCCATGGTCCAACGCAGGTATCTCACACTCCTCCTTGTCCTCGTGATATTCTTCGGCTCGGCCTACGGAGCATCCCTCATCAACGACGACTTCGGAGCGCTCTCTGTAACCGAGGTCACCATCCCCGCCCAGGGCTACACGATCCGGGGAACGCTATACGCTCCTAAGAGCGTCAGTGGGAAGATACCCGCTTTCGCCCTCGCCCACGGTGTAAGCAACTCGAAAGAAGTCCTAAGCGGAATCGCGTTGGAGCTCGCTAGGAATGGATATGTCGCCCTTACTATCGACGAGAAGGGGCACGGTGAATCCGACGCAGGCTACGATTTCACAGACCCGACCCTCGGGCTCAGCGCTGCGGTGACCTATCTCTCCTCACTGCCATACGTAAACGCAAACCTGATCGGTGTCTGCGGCCACAGCATGGGCGCTGGGGCCGTGAGGGCTACGGTATCGGAGAACCCCTCGATAGCTGCGACCGTACTTATCGGTGGGGGCCAGGGAGACGCCGGGTATACCCCGATGGACGCGACGCATCCCCAGAACTTACTCTTCGTGGTAGGCAGAAACGATGTGCTCTTCGACATAACGAGCCTCGACACTTACCTGAGACCGGTATTTGGCACGTCCGACCAGATAATCCCCGGGAAGGTCTATGGCCAGTTCGGTGATGGCACAGCAAGGGAGCTGATAATACTCGAAGCCATCCACCTCGTCGAGCCGATCGACAGGGCGACGATCGAGGGAATTATCACATGGGCTAACTCAGCACTTCGCCCAGAGGTGTCATATCCACTCACAGTGAAGGCACAGACCTACCTGCTCCGTGAAGGGCTCATGACCGTCTCGCTCCTCGCCTTAATCGCCTCGATCATCCCCCTCTCCCAGGTCCTCAACGGGCTGCTACCGGGTGGTGTAGGTGAACCAGTCGGGGTCCGAAGCAGGTTCCTCAGAGAGAGGCGCGTGTTCACACTGTGGAGTCTCACGGGGCTCATCCTGTACCTACCAGCCATGTTCCTAGGCACGGTCATCCCGTTCCCTCCACTGCTCTTCGGAGCCTCGATGGCGTGGTGGCTATTCACTACAGGAGTCGTCGGTCTATTGATCTTCGCTCTACTCGCTCGGCGTAAGCCGAAGGGGAGTGTCGCCTTGTTAGGTTACCTCCGCGAGTCCTTCAAGGTTAGAGATATTGCGCTTGGCACGATCCTTGTTTCGCTACTCTATGGGCTAGCGTGGGTCACGGCCACTTTCCTCGGTGAGAAGATCAGGTTCATCGTCCCCCTCTTCCCTCCGCTGATACCCAACCGCGCTGAGGTCCTGCCCCTCTTCCTCCCCTTCTACCTAATCTATTTCATTTCTGAGGGCCTCTATCTCCACGTTTACCGACAGAGGCAGATGGCTGGCTCGGCAGTGGGTAATATGACGAGGACGCTTCTTCTGAAACTTGCACCCTACATCGCCCTGCTCGCAATACAGTATTTGCCCATGTTTATTGCGAACTACAAACTCATCCCGGGGTACCTCGGCTTCTTCATCGAGTTCATCTGGGCTATCGTCCCATTGCTGGCGATCTCGACTTTCTCGTCGTGGTGGCTCTACAGACACACGGGTAGGATATGGGCGGGTGTGGTGCTGAACACGCTGCTATTCGCATGGGCCTCGGCAGGGCTCTTCCCCTTACCGCCTTCCATTAGAATAATCAGTGGTGGTCGTGTGGCCCGTCGTTACTCTTAATCGGCGTGATTACGAGGTTCCCATTCTTGACTGAGTAGGTTCGCACACCACTGAACTCTATGTTGTTGTTCTCCAAGAGCTTAACCGCCTTCTCCTCAGCGCCCTCGGGGACGTAAAGGAAGAACTTCTTCACGAATCTGCCCTTCCCCGCGTAGTCGCTGAAGAGTCTCCACTTCGGCACATTGGCTACATTTACGCCAGCCTCGAATTCGACCTCTCCTATCTCCTGGATGCGCCCGTCTGCGTGGGTTATCACGATGCTGGGGTAGACGATCTCTGTCCCAGTCTCTATCCCCTTTCGCTTCATCTCGTCGTTCACTATTGTGATGTAGCCTTCCCCCCAGTCCTCCTGGTCAACGAAGGGGAAGCGTGTCGCCGCTATGATCCTGATTATCCTGTTCCTCAGAGTCTCATTGTCAACCATTCGGTGGCACCTATAACCCCAGTTCTCCGCTGACCTTCGCCATCGAGTCGAGCCCTATTCTGAAGAACTCGTCGAGCTCAATGCCGAGCTCGGTGCACTTGACTATGTTCTCCCTGTTCACGCCCTTGGCGAAGCTCTTATCCTTCATCCTCTTACCGAGGCTGGAGACTTTGATTGACGCGATCTTTTTGTCGGGCATCATGAGCCCCTGGGCGATGATGAGACCTGAGAGACCGTCGGCGGCGTATAGGCTCCAGTCCATCTTGTTCTTGGGGAGCGAGCCCGTCTGTGGGTTGTGAGCTCTGATCGCGTAGAGCCCATCCTCAGGAATGAAGCTCTTCACGATCTCAGCTGAGATCGCCCCATGCTTCGTCCAGTCTTGCCCAACCTCCTCGTAGTCGACGTCGTGAAGGATACCGGCCGCCTCCCAGAGGTCGGGGTCACCACCTAGCTTCTCGGCAAGTCCCCTCATTATGGCGCCCACAGCGATCATGTGCTTGACCAGGTTCTCGTTCTTCACGTGCTGCTTCACGATCGCGATGGATTCCTCACGGGTAATCATGGCATAAGGGCGGATTTCAGCGTGTTTAAGCCTTAGCCGTCCCGCTACACCTCTCCACAGATACGATAGTTGTTGGCTCAAATTCTCATGCTTACATAAAAGTGAAAAACGGCTGCTTATCGTGACGTGTTATTCACCGGTGCCGGCAAACCCTTTTTAAGGCGGATTAGGTTAGAATGGGCGAACGAGAGAAGGAGAGTCGAGGAGAACCAGCGCTTTGTTCATGCCCCGTGCCTATGACCGCGCCATTACGATCTTCTCACCAGAGGGAAGACTGTACCAGGTCGAGTACGCCCTGGAGCTGGTGAAAAGAGGCGCGCCCATCGTCGGCGTCTCGTCACCTCAGGGGGTAGCCATAGCGGCTAACGAGTCCCCTGAGAGCGTGCTGGAGGATGGAGATTACTTCCGCAAAATATTCCAGCTTGACGCACATGTCGGCATGGCCATCGCGGGGCTAAGCAGCGACGCACGCGTGCTCATAAACCAGGCACGGGTGTTCTCCCAGAGCAACAGGCTCCTCTACGACGAGCCCGTTGATGTGGAGATGCTAGCGAGGCGCCTAGGTGACATCGCTCAGATTTACACGCAACATGCAGGCGTCCGCCCCTTTGGCGTCAGCACCATACTAGCCGGTGTAGACTCCGAAGGAAGCAGGGTGATGACGACGGACCCAAGCGGCAGCTACAGGGGCTACAAAGCCACGGCTGTTGGAAGGAAGAGTGAAGAAGCCAACAAGCTCCTGGAAGAAAAATACAACAACGACATAACACTGGACGGTGCGATCAGCCTCGCTGTTGAGGCAGTGAAGACCGCATCCGACGGGAACGTAGCCCCAGAGAACGTCAAGGTAGCCGTTATCCCAGTAGAGACTAAGGTTTTCCGAAGGCTCTCCGACTCCGAAGTGCAGAAGCACATGAGGTAGAAGGGCCAAAGGGAATGGGAAGTAACTACACCCTGGTACGGTACCAGCACGACGGAGAGAAATTCGAGATTCTTGTAGATCCAGACAAAGGACTCGCATACAAGAAGGGTGAGCCCCTAGACATCGCTAACGTGATACTCATTGATACCATCTTCACCGACGCGAACAAAGGGGAGAAGGCGTCAGAGTCAAAGCTCAAGGACGAGTTCAAGACGGGTGACCCTCTCGAAGTCGCGAAGATAATGTTCGAGAAAGGAACGTTCCTCCTCACAGCCGTTCAACGGAAGGAGATGACAGAGCAAAAGCTCAAGCAGATCATCACAATCATCTCCAGGACCTACGTTGACCCCGCCACGAAGTTGCCACACCCCGTAACTCGCATAGAGAACGCGATGGAGGAGGTAAAGTTCAACATAGACCCCTTCAAGACGGCAGAGGAGCAGGTAAAGGAGCTGGTCCAGCTACTCAGACCCATCCTACCCATGAGTAGTGAGAACATACAGCTTGCCCTCAAGGTCCCACCAGAGCACGCCGCGCGATGCTTCGGGATAGTCAAGAACTACGGCGAGATCAAGAGGGACGAGTGGCAGCGCGACGGCAGCTGGGTCGCTGTCGTGGAGTTACCCGCGGCTATGCAGCTCGAGCTACTAGACAAGCTTGGCAAGGCCACGCAGGGAAACCTCCAGTCAAAGATCATGAAGTGATGCTGAACATGAGTGCAAACTTCCAGGACAGGGAAATCGTCATCCCCGGGGACGTCGTATACGAGGGGAAGATCAGGACTGGTGAGAACACCTACCGCGATCAGGACCACGTGTACGCGACTCGCCTCGGCCTAGTCAACTACTCACCGGATAACGTCTATGTGGTCGCACTATCTGCGGGGTACACCCCCCTTGTCGGCGACGTTGTGATCGGTCAGGTCGTAGACATCGACCTTGGCGAGTGGAAGATCGATATTGGAGCGCAGGACTTAGCTGTGATGGGCATCCCAGACGCCGTCGACCGCCCGTTCAGGACTGAGTTCAACATGACGAGGGTTCTAAACATCGGCGACACTATGATCGCGAAGATCGTGGACATCGACAGGAGGAGGACGGTGATTCTCAGCATCCTCGGCCAAGGTCTCGGCTGGGTCAACGAGGGCTTCCTTATGCACATCACGCCTTCGAAGATCCCCCGACTAATCGGCAAGAAGGGGAGCATGATCAATATGATAATCAGGGAGACGGGGTGCCGCGTCGCTATAGGGCAGAACGGCCGCATCCTCATCTCCGGACCTAACAGGGAACGCGAAGAGATGGTGGTTAAGACAGTCACCAAAATAGAGCAAGAGGCCCACACGTCCGGGCTCACAAACAGGACACAGGAGTATTTGAGACAACTCAAGGAGAGATCACGATGAGCAAGAAACCAACAACAAAGAAGACGGCGGCCCGGAAGCCAGCGGCGAGGTCGAAGAAGCCAAAAGTCGACAGCTGGAAGAGGGCAGACGGGCGTTCATTCGACGAGCTACGCCCGCTCAAGATTGAGAGCGGGGTCCTCCCAAACGCGGACGGCTCCGCCTACATAGAGATGGGTAGAAACAAGATCCTATGCGGAGTCTTCGGGCCACGCGAGATGCATCCGAAGCACAACGCGAAGCCAAACGAGGCGGTGCTGCGCTGCAGATACCACATGGCGCCCTTCAGCGTCGACCCACGCAGATCCCCCGCCCCCTCCCGTAGAGACCAGGAGATCAGTATGGTCATGAGGTCCGCACTCGAGCCCGCGGTCTTCCTCGACCGCTACCCAAGGGCGAGCATCGACGTATACATCGAGGTACTCGAGGCCGACGGTGGCACGCGCTGCGCGAGTATCAATGCCGCATCCGTCGCACTCGTCGACGCTGGCATCCCCATGAAGGACCTAGTCGCCGCCTGCGCAGTCGGCAAGATCGACGATAAGATCATTGTCGACCTCGGCGACTACGAGGACAAGAAGGGGCAGAGCGATATGCCAGTCGCCTATATGCCGAAACTCGGTAAGGTCACACTACTCCAGATGGACGGTATAATGACCGCGGAGGAGAACGAGAGGGCGCTAAATCTCGCCATCGATGGATGCAAGAAGGTCTACGAAGTTCAGCGCGAAGCGCTGAAGAAGAAGTACGGCATCGATCAGCCCCAGGACAAGCCTCCGAAGGAGTTCCCCCCGGAGGAGCCAACGGAGGAGCCCCCGGTTGAGGAGGGTCACCAATGAGCAAGAACAACATAGTCAGCCACCTTAAACAGAAGAAGATCTCCGAGGTCCTCTCCACGGGCAAGCGGATGGACGGGCGCGGCTTCGGCGACTTCCGGGAGCTAACCATCAAGAGCAACGTGCTCTTCAAGAGCGAGGGCAGCGCGGAAGTCTGGCTCGGCAAGTCTCACGTCATGGTCGGAGTTAAGGTCGGCACCGGCACGCCATTCGAGGACACGCCAAACGAAGGTGTGTTAATGACAAACGCCGAGTTCACACCCATCGCCAACGCGGCGTGGGAGCCTGGCCCGCCGAACGAGGCCAGCATCGAGCTAGCCAGAGTCGTCGACAGGGGTCTGCGCAGTGCGAACGTACTCACAACCGAGTCACTCTGCATCATCCCTGGAAAATTCGTCCAGATCGTTTTCGTGGACCTCTACGTCCTCAACTATGACGGTAACCTCATCGATGCCTGCAGCGCGGGTGCTGTCGCCGCTCTCATGGTGGCGAAGAGACCCACTTTCAACGTCATCGAGAAGGAGGCTAAGCCCACGGGCGAGAAGGTGCCACTCATCGTCTGCAAGAAACCAGTTGCGGTCAGCGTCATCAAGATCGGGGATAGCCTGATCCTCGACCCCACCGCTGATGAGGAGGACGTCATGGACGCCCGCTTGACTGTCACCTTTGACGAGGACGACCACATCTGCACCATGCAGAAGAGCGGCTCGGTAGGTCTCACCGTTGACGAGATTAAGAAATGCATAAATATGGCGCAGGAGAAAGCGCCCCAGATCAGGGCCAAGGCCTTAGGCGATTAATAATGACGAAGAAAAAGAAGACTTTCGGTCTACGACTCAGGACACGCGGAGGAGCCGCCATACAGAAGCGCTGGACGCGTATAATGCTCCAGATGAATCTGCCCCATAAGTGCCCGAGCTGTGCAAGCCCCAAGGTGAAGCGCACCGCCGCAGGCATATGGAGCTGCAGCAAGTGCGGCTACAAGTTCGCAGGCGGGGCCTACATGCCGTCGACGAAGACGGGACAGGCCTCAGCAAGGGTCCAGGAATCCTAGATCCAACCAGGCGATGTCTTTGGAGCCTCGAATACAAGACGAGGCGAAGATTCTCGTCGAGGCGCCGCGAGGCGCCGTCGACATAATCATAAAGGCACTTAGACCAGAGCTTGAATCCGGCATCTCAGACAGATCGAAGGTTCTAATCAAGGCGACCGAAAAAGGGCTTGTAATCGAGGTATCCGCTGATGACATTACAGCCCTGAGGGCCGCTGTTAACAGTTACCTCTACTGGGTACAGGGGATCATGGACATCGGCAGCAGGGTCGCACCATAGACAGAGCTTCCGCTATCAGTCAAAAAGAAAAAGTGAAAGGATTCTGCTTAGATGTTGAGATCCAACAGCTTTCTCTTCCAGATAATGTAAATTATCACGCCGCTGATCAGCATCTCAGGTAGCATGTAGCTTGCGTTGTAGACTGCGCTGTAGACTACAGGACTCCACCCCTCGGGCGCATACATAGCGAAGAATACGACGCCTGAGACAAAGTGTGAAAGGAGGCGGCCGCCGAGTGCTACGACGACGCCTAGGATGGGTTGCTTCTTGAAGAATCCTGCTAATCCAAGGCAGCCAAAGGCAAGCGGGTAGTCTAGGATCATTCCTATCGGGTTATACACGAACCCGTCTAGGACCATCTGGACAAGTCCGAAGACGGCACCCGTGAAGATGCCCACTTTCGGCCCGCGCCTGTAAGCTATCAATAGAACTGGGACCATGCTACCTAGCGTGATACTGCCCCCGTAGGGCAGCTGGAAGATCTTAATGTAGTTCAGTACAACGGAGAGGGCTACGGTTATAGAAACCTCAGCCAGTATCCTCGTGTTCGTGCTTTTTGCGCTCATATAGATCTCCCTTCGCCGGTATTACCCGGATCAGGTTCAAAGGGTCGACGAATTTCGTCCTCTCAGCCGGGCTCTCGCCCAGCTCCCCTCGGCCTCGAAGGGAAGGGAGCGGGTTAATAAAACTTACCAAATTTAAGCTAAAGCGTAGGATTCGCAAATTTCACCGCGATGACGCCTGTCTTCGGGCTCGGCTCGATGATGTCGCCCCCAGTAGCGGGATCACTCGGACCGGTCGTGAGAGTCCCAAGTGACTCAACGATAGTAAGACCAGCCGAGCGGGACAACTTCACTACACCTTCCAGTGAGTACAGATTAGCGTGGCGGAAGATCGGGTCGCCCCCGCTGGCCAACTCTAAGTAGAGTCTTCCCCACGAGCTTTCCCTATTCACGAAAAGCACGATGAGCGGCGCACCAATATTTACAACCTCCATAAAGGCCTTCACCGGAGACGGGAGGAACTCCATCACAGTGATCATATAGGTGAATCCTAGGACTCCCCGCCTCATCGGCAGGGACTCAGCACTTCCTAAAACACAGGAAAGACCACGCCGCTTAGCCCGGGTCAGCATCTCGGTCGAGAGATCGAGGCAGACGACAACGCGATCATTATTGGTGAGCGACTCCGCGAAGATACCGGTTCCTGCACCGATCTCCAGTCCCAGTCCCTGACTCGGGATGAGGCTGTCTACGAGGGCGCTCTCTGCCTTCAGGACCTGTTGCCCCTTCGCATCCCTGTACCAGTCGTCGTAACCCTCCGCTGACCTGTCGAAGTCCCTGACAACTTCAGACATGATTCAGCAGCTCTCGCAGGGTCTCGATAAGTGACTCAGGGGTTGTTGATAGGATCGTTGTCGTGGGCTCTATTCCGAAAGCACCTGGGTGGCTGTAAGCATCAGCTATATTGCCTCCTGAGAAGAGGAATCGGGCGACGGGGCACCCCTCCACAATATTTTCCGGCGGGAGATCCACGACGTTCAGCCCGATATCCCTCAGGACGTCGGCGATATCATCGCCGCCCCTGAGCGCGATGGCTGCTCGGAGCCGCGGGTCTCTGTGCTGGGCCTCGACGATGACAGAGGCTAGAAACCTAGAACCGCCATACTCGACCTCCCCGCAAGCCTTCGGCTTGCCCTTGCTTACGATGACGCGTCCGTTTAGACCAACGACGTCGAGGGGGCCCATCGGGTCGAGTTTCGAATAGACGAGGTTGAGGCCGACCTGGGGGATCAATTTCTCCGCTCCCTTTAGAAGTTCAATCTCCTCAAGTGCGTGGCTAACTGAGTCCTCCAATTCGTCCAGCTTCCTGAAGCTGCCGTATATCTCATCCATCTTGATCCTCGCCCCCTCCTCGACCCTCATACCGTCGACGATGAGACCGGAGCCGCTCCGAAGCGAACCGAGGCGGGACACCTTGACCCCCCGATCGGAGCACTTCCCAATTATATCCCCAGCCGAGTTAAGGTCAACAATGGCGATTATCGTTCCGTAAGTAGGTGCTCGTAAGAGGTCCTGTTTCAGTTTCCTGGCACCCCTCGCGTAAGCCACGTCAGCGGAGTTGAAGCTGAGACTGACACCGAGATTCCTCAGGACCTCGCCTAGGGCGCCTTTGACTCCCCCTTCAGAGACGTCATGGAGAAGCTTCACTCCCTCCAGCTCACCGAGTGCGAGGATTGTCTGTAGGGCTGTGAGGTTCCTCCACATCTCGTTAGAGCCTCCCCTGCTCAGGCTCGTGAGCCAGACCGCTTCTCCCCCGACTTCACCGACGAGGAGAACTACGTCCCCCTCCTGTGGCCTCCTAGGTATACGCGTCTGCTCGCCGAGGCAGGTGGTCGAGACGAAGGGTATCTCCAACCCGTAGTAGGTGGCAGTTTGCCCCGCGGCGATCTTTACTCCGTACTTCCTCGCCTCGTCGCCGAGGCCTTTGGCGATCGTCCTGAGGTCAGCCTCCCTAGTTCTGAGGGGAAGATAGATGCCCGTGATCATGTGTGTTGGTCGCCCGAATCGACAGGCGACGTTGCAAGCCGCGTAGTGAAAGGCGAAGAAGCCCAGCGCTTCGAGGGGGACCCCGATACTCGGGCTGTGTGAAATGACGGTCCTGTCCGTCAGCTTCACCGTTGCCCCGTCCAGCTCCAGCTCTTTGTCGAACGGGATGAACGGCAGAACGCTGCGCTCGAATATCTCCCGGGATACCTTCCCGAGCCCGAGGACGCCACTCATAGCTTTCCACCACTACCTCTACGTCAGCCAATTAATCCCTAGCCGGCTCCGGACCGCCGCGACGACAGCTACAGATATTGGAATGAAGATCAGGTCGACCAGCGTCGCGATGTCGATCACGGCCATCCCAGGACCGAAGAGGAACCAGTCGAGGGACAGGAAGCCCACAGTCTCCCAGACACAACCTATGCCCATGGCGGCTATCTCCCACTTACTCACCGTCTTCGGGGGGTTACCCTTCCTCCAGCGAACGAGTGCACTGATGAGTACCGCCTCCAGCCCCCTAACGACCATCGCGCCGATCACGAAGATAGGCGGGAAACCGAAGGTGACCATCTTGTAGCCGACACCGATGCCCATGGCCACAGCGACGGTCGCACCCGCGAGCAGCGGGTCCATCAGCACACCCAGGGCATATATCAAGATGGGTGCAGCGTCGTACTGCGCCAGAGGCTGTGGCATAGGCACCATGATTAGGTTAGCGACCACCGTGACAGCGGTCATGATGGCAAAAAGCGCCAGCTTACCACTTGTTGACTTAAACCTTGACTCCATTATATCTCATGCATCCAGAGGGGATGCAGGCGTCAACCGCTTGGCAGGTTGACGATAACGCGCACCTCCCTACGCCGGAATTACCCGGATCAGGTTCCTAGGGTCGACGTTTACCGTCCTCTCAGCCGGGCACTCCGCCCAGCTCCCCTCTGAGACAGCGAGCCGGCTCATACCTTAAATAGCTTTTCCTCTCGAAAACACCCGAAAGAGCCCCATTAAGGTTAGGGCTTAAATATCGTAGCCATTCACTGAGGAAGGTGAAGGGAATGGCCGCTCTCTCCATAGACTTAATTCTAGGGGTAGTAGTTGTAGCCGTCGCCGCCATCGCGATATTCATGTTCTGGCGAGCAAGCGGCGGGTCAAAGAAGAAGGAGGAGGTCACGGCTAAGCCTGAGGCACCCTCGAAGGAGGAGGACCCCCTGAGGGTAGAGTTGCAGGTAACCGAGCGAAAGGTCAAAGTTCCGCCACTCGAGAAAAAGATTGCCTCAATGGACATCGAGAAGGCAAAGAGTCAGATCAGAACACTCACCCTCAAGCAGGAGATTAACAGCATGGTCCTCCGACGCCTCTTCGAGGCCGAGGACGAAGGGGAGGTCAGTCGAGAGGAGCGCATACGCCTGGGGAAGAGCTACGAGGACGAGATGAAGCAGATCGCAGACGACCTGAAGCGGAGCGAGATGCTAGTCAGTCTAGCCGAGCTGGAGTCGATACGTGAGGAGATAGTGAAGAAGTTCGAGGATAGTCTCAGCCAGACCCAGGGCCGCATAGACCAGATAATTAAGGAACTGAAGATCGAGGAACCTCCTAAGCTTGTTGAGGAGGAGAAGCCGAAGCTCCCCGCGGCGGCTAAGAAGCGCCGCGTGGTCCCGAAGACGAAGGAGGAGGGGGAGGAGGAGCCCGAAGAGCCAGCGGAGGCCGAGGGTGAGGAGAAGCAACCAGCTGGCAAGGGTGACGTCGAGAGCCGCCTAGAACAACTGAAAAAAGAGGTAATGAAGGAACTAGACGAACTCGACAAGCTTGAACTGGAGACCTAAACTTGAGTGCAAGCATCGCAGCAAAGAAGAAAGCCGCCATCAGAGCGGTCAAACACATAGAGAATGGCATGATAATCGGCCTCGGGAGCGGCACAACTGTCTCCTTTGCCATAAAATACATCGGGGAACTCATCGCCGCCGACGAGCTATACGATATCTACGGTGTCCCGACGAGCATCCAAACGACCTTCGAGGCGATTAAGGCCAAGATTCCGCTCACGAGTCTCGATGAGCACCCCCAGCTCGACCTCGGCATCGACGGCGCAGATCAACTTGACGTAAAGCTTAACGCGATAAAGGGGGGCGGCGGCGCCCTGATGAGGGAGAAGATAGTCGCAGCCGCTTGTAAAGAGTACATCCTCATAGCAGACGAGTCTAAGCTCACTGACGTCCTAGGGCATGGGAAGGTGGTCCCCATCGAGATCCACCCATTTGGTGTCACCCCCACGCTGAAGTCCGTGGAGAAGCTCGGTGCGAAGGTCAGCCTGAGACAGAGTTCGGGTAAGCTCGGCCCACTCGTCACCGACAACGGTAACTACATAATCGACGCGGATTTTGGGCCAATTCAAGACCCGTGGTGGCTGAACAGGGAGCTTCACGCCATACCCGGCATCATAGAGACGGGGATGTTCCTCGGCTACGCTCACCTCGCCTACGTCGGCGGGAGGGGCTCGGTGAAGAGGCTCAAACCACAGCCCGACGCCACCCTCAAAAAGATTTAAACTATTCTAGGAAAGAGTCCGAGCTCTTTGTATAGGCAGCATATGCTAGGTAGTAGACGAGCGCGATTATCCCGAGGCCGCCTATGAACCAGAAGTCACCCGCGAAAGTCAAGGCGTTGCTGGCGAAGTGGAAGAATACAGCTACCCCGTAATACATCAAAAACTTGTGCTTGGCAACCCCGTAGGCGACGAGGGAGGTGTTAGCGGCGTGGAAGAACATCTCCGGGAGCCTGATCGAGACAGGGGCACTGAAGTATACAACGTATAGGAAGAACTCAGCTATCCCAAAGCCCAAGCCCGACAGGAAGCCCAGCTTAATTATCGACTTCTCGGTCTCCGCGTGGCGGTTGAGCAGCGGGAAGATCTTCGTGAACTCCTCTATCAAGGGGGCGAAGACAGTGACGAGGATGACGTAGCCTATTTCCCCCGGAATGGTGGCCGCGACGTAGTCCCTCGCCAACGTCTCGAGAGAGATGGAGACGGCCACACTGACTATTAGTCCCTGAATGATGAACGATGTCATTTCGAGGGCGCCTGGGTGGTGGAGCGGCACCGTCGTCGACTGGTTCTCCATGTTGTCTCTTGGAATACATTTTTAGATATACCTTTCCGATCCAGTTTCTAGAAAGGCTTAAAATGGCTGGGAGGGTTGCATAGAAAGCGGTGCCCCGGTACGGGGCGTCGCGCTGGGGTCTCCTAGCCTGGTAGGGAGCGGGCCTGCTAAGTCCGTGAGCCTTGCTCACATGGGTTCGAATCCCATCCCCGGCGCCAAATTCTATTAACCCTATATAAAGGAGCAATTCAATATTTGATTGGAAGTATCTATGTCGTACTACGTCAAGGACTATATGGACAAGGAGTTCCCCACAATAGAGGTCGAGGCGATGGTCGTAGACGCGGCGAAGATCCTCGACAAGGAGAAGAAGGGTTACGTCATCGTCCTGGATAAGGGCACGCCCTATGGGATCGTGACCGAGTGGGACCTGGTGAGCAAGGTCATAGCAGCGGAGAAGGATCCGAAGATGCTGACGGTGAAGGAGATCGCCTCCACCCCACTGATAACGATCGACCTCGACGTGGACCTGCTCAAGGCATCCGAGCTCATGCAGAAGAAGGACATTAAGAGGATACCTGTCGTTAAGAGCGGTGTCATCTACGGAGTTGTTACAGCGACGAACATCGCCCAGAAGTGCGGAGAGTACGTCAACAAGTCTGTGAAGGACATCCTACGCTGGTCCTTTCCAATAGGCTAAGTTTTCTGAATCCTGACTCCCCGGATGTGGAGTTCTTTCCTCAACTTTTCAACGTTTTCGAATCTTACCGTTTTTATTCCTATGGACTCGGCTGCTTCTACGCAGTTGGCGTTGTCATCAATGAAGAGGCACTCACTCGCCCCGATCCCCAGACCCCTCAGGGTCAATTTATAGATCTCAAGGTTCTCGGGAGCAAACTTCGATATGTCAGGTTTTCTCAGCCCAACCTCGCAAGAGAAGACAATCTCGTCGAAGTAGGCGTTTATGCCGTGCTTCTTTAGCCACTTTGCCCTCGAGGGTTCGAGGTTGGAAAGGGCCGCCAACCGGTAACCAGCGGCTCGAAGCTCGGTTAAGAGCTCGAGGAGCTTCGAGTTGTATCTGGCTGCCTCGAATGTCTTTCCCCATACCTCATCGGAACAGGGTGGTGGCGGCCCGAAGTGGCTGAACGTCGCCCTCATCCAGTCGACTTCGCTTAACCTCCCAGTCTGGGCGTCGGGCATTCCCATCTCAGCGACTGGCTTGAATGCCTTCTCCGGTATGCTATACTTCTCCTCGATGTAACGATATGTCGTAGAGTTGCTCCATTCGACGACGACACCACCGAGGTCAAAGATGAGCCCTTTAATCAATCTGTACCCTCGACGGCCTTCCTTATCTCGCCCCTGAGCTTCTCCCGCTGGTGTAAGTTGCCACTTACTTGAACCGAATTGATGATGATCTCATGGTTGGCGAAGCGAATCGACTCCCGGGGCTCCTCCCACTGATTGATTAGCCGGACGGACATGGCGGGGTAGATGCCGGTGATGAGGTCCCTCACCCTGAGTGCTGTGGGGTAGGAGTACTCGCACGTCGGGTTGTAGATTATGGTGGCACATCCCTCGTCACGTTTCGACCTCATATATCTCAGTTGGTGGGGAGGTGTATACTTCCCGGTGATCTCGTACGCTATCTCCTCGCTCATCTTCCTGAATCCGTTCGCCTCGTAGAGCTTCTCCATCGGGACGCCTTCTCCGGTGTTGAATGCCTCGGAGGCGATGAAGTTGCACTCCGCCCCTTTCAGACATCGGGGACCTTGTTTGCATTCCTCAATGAGGTTCTTAATTATGGCGGTCGAAGCGCCCTTGCCCTGAGCCTCCTTGAAGGGATTGTAGACGCATCGGAGGAGGACAACCCCAGCCCTCGGGTGTGGTTGATAGGGTACCAATTCCTCTGAATAGAATAGAATTTGGGCGACGGGTCTTCCCTCGAGATAAGCGACCTTGACACATGGACCAGTCGCGGCTAGCATCCCCTTTATCCATCGCCGCTTAAACTCGACGCCCTGCATCTGCAGGGGGTCCCCGAGTCTCACGTTGCTGCAGACCCTGAAGGCGTCCTCTATGTTCTCCTCTGTGACGTCTCTGACGGTGACAGCACTCATGGGTGCAGTATGCGGTGGGTGAAGTATCAGTTTTCCGCCTAGAGCGCAGTGAAGCCCTCGACGGTCTTCGCGTCGAGCCTCTTAATCAGCT
>Ga0182021_10002205_pt1 | contig 22705 bp, 21 predicted proteins | sample 612E3MmetaG_FD_120493 | JGI IMG/M metagenome (GOLD analysis project Ga0182021, IMG submission 120493) | Permafrost microbial communities from Stordalen Mire, Sweden - 612E3M metaG (Illumina Assembly) | ecosystem: Environmental > Terrestrial > Soil > Wetlands > Permafrost | place: Sweden... | reverse complement strand
CGGATTAAATTGGATTGATTTATCAAGTGTAATATTTAGCGATGATGATATGGCAGTTATTAATGCTGATACAATTTTGGCAGTGAGCAGTAGTGGATTAGATGGCGGTGTATTCCGCTCAACCAACGGCGGTTTAAACTGGCAGGCATTAGGACCTACAGGCGGTTCGGGACAACCGAATATAATATATATGTTCAATAAAGATATAGGGTTCTCAGACGATAATAGTGTTGGAAGCCGTATGAAAAAAACAACAAATGGAGGGGTTAATTGGACATTATTAGCACCGAACGAATCTTTTGCAGATATAAAATTAATAGATAGCTTAACAGGATGGAAATGTAGTGGTGATATAAAGAAAACAACGGATGGAGGTATAAATTGGAATTTACAACAATTACCACAACTATTTTCAAATAATATGATTAATCTTTCTATATCCAATATAAATAAACAATGGGGAGTAGGGGGTTTTACTGTGATTAATAATAAAGCATATGGAATAATGTATAAAAGTACAAACGGAGGAATAAACTGGGGATATCAACTTGCAGATACTTCGATTCATATAGTAAGATATTGGTCTGTAAATTTTATTAATAATAATATTGGGTGGGCTTATGCAACTTCTACCGGTGTACATACAACAACAAATGGTAGTGACACGACATTTTATACAGGAATTAATAATATTTCTCAAAGCCCTCCTAAAAATTTCGAATTAAAGCAAAACTATCCAAATCCATATAATAATTCATCATTAATAGAATATTATTTAAATGAATCAGGCTGGGTGAAGTTAAAGATATTTGATATTACAGGCAGGGAAATGGCAACGCTTGTAAACGAAGAACAAAATACAGGTGGGTATGGAATTCCTGTTGCAATTCAGCTTTCGAGCGGAGTTTATTTTTATAAATTGGTTTACATCAACCGAAAAGGCGAAATGCAGATGGAAACGAAGAAAATGGTGTTGCTTAAATGATTCCACCACGGCGGATGCCCTCCACAGCGGGTCTTTGACAAAAAACGCATAATGAGGAATGATTAATAAATAATAAGTAATAGGGGGTTGGAAAATTAAACGGTATATAAAACGAAACTGCCGGAAGAATTTTAATTAAGTATTATCTTAAATCTGAATTCTTTCCGGCAGTAAAAAGTAAATCTATTTTATAATTTGTAATTAAATTATTTTATAACCTTTCCGCTTGCAAAACCAAATTCCTTGGAATATTCCTGGCTTTTTCCGGTAAGTTTTAAATTAACTACTATTTTAGTATTTCTGAAAAGTAGACTTTCTTTTAATACGTCGTTAATATCGTTGCAGAGATTTTCCGCTTCGTGAATGAAGTCGACGGGTTTTTGCTGCCTGATTATTTTTCCGCTTTTAGTTGTTTTGAAATCATCTTTGGCGGCATAAATTACTTCTCTGAAATCGGCTTTATCAGCGTCAAGAATTTCAGATAAAGCTTTTTTGTTTTCGAAATCCAATAAATCTTCCAAAGATACTTTTGCATTATTCCTGTTCAAGAAATCGAGGAATGACAAAAGGTGATTTAATTTCCATTCGAACTTACCATCAAGCATATATTTCAGGCTTGAGTGAGGGATGTTGGATTCTACAGCTATCCTATAAGGCGTTATGCCCCATCTCTCTTTTAAATCTTTGATAATGCGTTTGAGTCTTCTGTTAAGCTTTTGATTGTCCAGCATGGCTTTTTTGTTTTAATTAAGTTAAAAAAAGTTGTGAATTAAATAAGCAATAAGTATATATTCTTTTAATATTATACATCCGAAGATTGACAAAATAATATTAAAAATCAATACAAATCTTTCATTATTAGAAACTCATTACAATATAATAAAAATTCTTTATATTTTAAATATTTATTTTTGAATACACGGTATTAAAAGCGGTATAATCAATACTATACACTAAAGAGTGTCTTAAATTAATGGTAGTTTATCCGATTTTTTTCATAAGCTCTTTAGAATTATTTAACAATTTTCGAAAACTGTCACATCCTTTCGGGTGATTTTATACCGATAATTGTGAATCCGCTGTTTAATATCTTTTGCACGGCTTTGCATATGCAAAGTCTGGCAAATGACAGAGAAGGATTTTCCAAATCCAGAACTCTGTTGTTATGATAAAAAATATGAAAAGATTCAGCAACAATATTCAGGTAGCTGATTAACCTGTGGGGTTCGAGAGTTTTAGCAGTATCTTCGATTTCTTCAGGGAACCTTGAAAGCAGTTTAAGTAAATTAATTTCATATTCATCTTTGATCAAATCCAGGTTTAAATCTTCCAATTTGAATTTTTTGAATGATTCAAAATTTTCTTCTGCGTTCCGCAAGATTCCGCAGATTCTTGCATAGGCATACTGGAGGTAGTAAACGGGATTTTTATCGGACTGTTCTTTTGCAAGCTCGACATCGAAATCCAGATGTGTGTTTGCGGAGCGCATAATAAAAAAGAACTGAGTGGCATCTATTCCGACATCATCTATAAGGTCATCGAGATAATATACATTATCACTTCGCTTGCTCATTTTAAAAGATTCATTGCCTTTTTTGAAAGTGACCATCTGGTGGATGATGACTTTTATTTTATCGGTATCGAATCCTGCTGACTGCACGCCGAACAAAACTTCTTTATAAGTATCGAAGTGGTCGGAGCCGAAGATATCGATAATCAAATCGAATTTTCTTTTGATTTTATCTATGTGGTAAGCCATATCGGGGAGGCGGTAAGTAGGTTCGCCCGTGGCTTTTACAATCACTTTATCTTTTTCGAATTTACCGCTCATCTTAAGCCAGACGGCGCCTTCGTTTTCATAAGAGAGATTTTTTTCTTTAAATATATTTTTCAGTTCGTCTATGTTTCCGTTTTTATAAAGAGAAGTTTCATTATAAAATATGTCGTGAACAATCCCGAATTTTTCGAGTGTCTTTATAATCTTATTGAAGTTTTCTTTTTCACCGAAGTTTTTAAAGAACTCTAGGTCGGAGGAATTTACCAATTTATCTTTAAATTCATCAGCAATTTTATTTGCAATCTCTTTAATATATTCGCCGACGTATCCATCCTGCGGGAAAGGGAAGTCAGGATTAAAAATCTGCTCATACCTTGCCCGGATTGATTTTGCGAGGTTATTCATCTGGTTGCCTGCATCGTTATAATAATATTCGCGTGTGACCTTATAGCCCGTCCATTCGAGAAGGTTCGCGATTGCTTTTCCGAGGCATACCTGGCGTCCGTGTCCTGCGTGAAGGGGACCTGTGGGATTTGCGCTGACCCATTCTATATTGGCAGTTTTGCCGTAATTAGTATTAAGCTTTCCGTAATCTTCAGAACCAAGAATATACAGAAGTTCATTTTTGAAATAATTATCGGAAACAAAAAAATTTAAAAATCCCGGACCTGCGATATCAGCTTTAGAAATTTTATGTGAATCCATTTCAAGATTATCCAGAATATTTTTTGCGATTTCACGGGGATTATTTTTCAATTCTTTGGAAAGGAGCATAGCAATATTAGCGGAGAGGTCGCCGAATTTTTTATCTTTCGGTTCATCAATAATAAATTCCTTTTCGGGGTAAACCAGTTTCTTAAGAGCTTTTAATATTTCAATTCTGATATATTCTTTCAAATTTTCTTTATTTAAATTATTTCAGCCATTTCATTTCTTTATACCAGTCAATCGTTTTTCCGAAAGACTCTTCGAGCGTATATTTTTCTTTAAAGCCGAGTTCTTTTTTTGCTTTTTCATTGGTGAAGACCCATTTTGTTCTGGTTATGTCGAAGCATTTTTCAAGGTTAAGTGTTGCGGCTTTATTTGTGAACATAGAAAAAAACTGCGCAATTGCTCCGACCGAATAAACTACCCCGTGCGGGATTTTTATTTTTATTGCTTTTTTGCCGAGAAGTTTTGACGTTATGCTTCCGATTTCATTCCAGTTATATTCTTTATCCGAGCAGATAAAATAAATGCTTCCGCTAATTGTATCTTTTTCGGCGGCGAGGATTATACCATCTACAAGGTCTTCGACATAAATTAGGCTAAGGTATTTTTCTTTGAAACCCATAACGCTGTTCAATCCGCCTGCGAAAGTTTTGAAGTAAATAAATATTTCAGTATCACGGGGACCGAAAACTGCGGGCGGCCTTACAACTACAACAGGGAATTTATCTTTATATTTAATGACCTCATCCTCAGCCATTTTTTTCGTTCTGCCATAGGTTGTTTGAGGTTTTGGTACATATTCTTCCGTCATAGGTTTATCATCGGGATTTGGACCGCAGACCGCACCTGAGGAAATATGGATGAATTTCTTAATACCCGGATTAAACTTTAATGTCAGTTCGAGCAGGTTTTTGGTTGCAAGGAAATTTCCCTTTTCAAAGCCTGCTTTATTTTTAGCTTTTACGACACCAGCAACGTGGAAAATATAGTCCATATCTTTAATAGTCCCGGCGAGTATATCATTCGAGAACAAATCTCCTTCGACGAGGTGAACGTTTTTTCCTTTTAACCATTGCAGGTTGGATGTTTTGCGGATTAAGCAATAGACTTCGTATCCTTTACTTAACAAACTATCAGCCAGATGGCTTCCAACGAATCCGTTAGAGCCTGTAATTAATGCCTTCATATTTTTTTTGAGTAATGTCATAGAATTTATCTATTATTATATGTATTTTCTATGATAATTTTTGTATTTAAACTTTTCATATAAATAATGGATTTATTTCAAAAATGTTACAGTTTTACACGGGCCGATGAGGTAAAAGCATTGGGACTTTACCCATATTTCAGAGCGATAGAGCAAAATGAAGGACCTGTAGTTAATATAGAAGGCAGGCCGATTATCATGGCAGGCTCGAACAATTATCACGGTTTAACGATACATCCTAAAGTAATGGAAGCGGCACACAATGCTCTTAAACAGTATGGTACGGGATGTTCGGGTTCAAGATATCTTACGGGTACGCTCGATTTACACATAAGACTGGAAGAGAAGCTTGCGGATTTTTTGGGAAAAGAAGCTGTATTACTATATTCTACAGGTTATCAAACCCCTCAGGGTATAATTCCGACACTTGCACAAAAAGGAGAATATGTAATATCGGATAAAGATAATCACGCGAGCATAGTTGCGGGTAATTTGATGGCGAAAGGAAGTTTCGTAGAAGTAAAGAGATACCAGCATAATGATATGGAAAGTCTGGAAAATGTTTTGAAAGCACTTCCACTTGAAGTTGGTAAATTAGTGGTATCGGACGGTGTATTTTCGACAACAGGAGAAATTGTAAATTTACCCGAGCTTGTAAAGATATGCAAGAAATACAATGCAAGGATAATGATAGATGATGCACATTCGACAGGAGTGATAGGAAAAGGCGGAAGAGGAACGGCGTCGGAATTCGGACTGGATAAAGAAGTAGATATGATTATGGGCACGTTTTCGAAAACGTTCGCATCGCTCGGAGGGTTTGTAGGTTCAGAAAAATCAGTAATAAATTATTTAAAACATCATTCATCTTCATTAATATTTTCTGCGTCACCGACACCTGCATCGGTAGCGGCGGCGGAAGCGGCACTCGAAATTTTAAAAGCCGAACCTGAAAGAGTTACAAGACTTGCGAAAAATGCGGCGAAAATGAGAAAGGGATTTAAGGAAATGGGATTCAGGACACTGGAAGGCAGAACGCCTGTAGTTCCGGTAATTCTTGGTGATGATATGCTTGTGTTTCAGTTCTGGAGAAAATTATTTGATGCGGGAGTGTTCGTAAATGCATTCGTATCGCCGGGAGTACCGCCGAATATGTCGATGCTGAGAACATCATACATGGCAACGCACGAAGACAAGCATTTAGACAGGATACTGGAAATATTCGGTGATATAGGAAGAGAAATGGGAATAATAAAATAAAAGTAGTTAGTATATAGTATTTAGTAGATAGTAGAAAAGCATAATTTAAAATTTTATAAAAATCACGTTACCAAGTTTCTGTCTGGTAACGTTTTTTTTGTACTATTTTTTATTAATGTTGTCATATATAAATACATAGAAATGTTTATTAATTATTGATATTATTCAGATAAAAATAAACGGTAAATGAAGCATTCCATAATATATTTCGTTTTACTCGTAATTATTTCTATTTTTACTTTTTCTATTTATTCTTGCAATAAAGAAAATCCCACGACATCTAATAATCCCGGTATTGTTGATAGTAATATATTCGAATGGCATGTTGATACAATACATGAAATACCCATGGGAGATTTTTATGTTGCAGACAGTAATAATATTTTTATACCAGGAAATCAAAAATCGGTTTATATAAAGAATGGTACAGTAAATTATATAGACCATAATGATAATAATTTTGGTTGTAATTGTGTCAACGGAAGCAATATTAATAATGTATTTTTCGGAGGTACTGCAAAAAGTACATTCAGGCCATTATTAAAAAAATGGAATGGAAGCGGGCTTATAGATATAAATGTTCCAATAGATTCAAATACATATATTGCAAATATTTTAGCATTATCAGATAATGATATATGGATGACAACACCCAGGACATCAATAGACTGTTTTGTTATTCATTTCCTAAATGGTTCTTTCTTTTATAATCATCTTGAGCATACTTCTACTGGAGGATTATTATTTATGGATAATTTTGGAGTTTTATATATGTTAAGCGGCAAACCTGCCACAAATAATTATGAATATGTATATGTATTGAAATATGAAAATGATACGTGGAATAAAATAACCTCGGATTCTGTTTCCAATACATCCGAGATAGGTGGTTATATAGGATTTAGTGGTGATAAAATATTGAGGGGAGGGAACTCCGGTATTTATTATTTCACAGGAAACAGTTGGGATAGATATATTAGTGTTGGCGATAATATCGTTCCTAAGTATATCGCTGCAGGTGATAGTCCACAAAATATAATGTTTATTGGAAGATTAAATGACCAGCAAAATTATATATTTTATTTTGATGGAAAAACAATATACAAATTGCCATATCCTACCACCGATAATATAAATTATACCTATATGAAATATAAATCAGGCATTTTTTATTTAGCAACATTTGATGCTGATAATTTAAACTATTTTGTTACTGCAAGACTTCGGAAATGAATATCTTTGCTATATAATATAATTCCTAAAAAGTTTATATTTGCCAAAGAAATTCACTAAGTAAAATTAAATATGTACAATATTATAAAATATTTGTTTTTTGTTTTAATCGTTATTGCATTTGTATCGTGCAGTAAGGAAGATATAAAAAAGCAGATAGAAAAGACAAATAATACCGAGGTTACAGAAAATGATACGGATACAACGGCGTTGACACCGGAAGAGGCGTTCAGCTTAGCGATGGTAAATATTCTGGACATTGAAGATGAAGATTTGCAGAATTATCTTGAAGATGAGATTTATCCGATAGTAAAAAATTCGAATAAGATTACGATAGATAATATTTCCTCTTCATTGATTTTATTACAGTATGTGGAGAACGGGAATCAAAAAAATATATTGATTCAGAAATTTTACGATTTGGATAAGGATGAATTCTTTTTTGAAAAGCGTGAGGTACAGAACGACGCTATAAAACAATTTGTAAAATGAGTGATAAGAAAATAATAGCGGTGATAGGCATGTGCGGTTCGGGGAAGTCTGAGGCCGTGAAATACTTTGTGGATAAGGGTTTCAGGAAGGTATATTTCGGCGATGTGGTAATAAAAGAACTGAAATTGAGAGGACTTGAAATAAACGAAGCGAATGAAAGGAAAGTAAGAGAAGATTTGAGAAATAAATTTGGAATGGGAGTGATGGCATTAAAAAGTATAGATACGATTAAAGAATATTTTAAGACCGATAATGTTGTAATAGAGAGTATGTATTCGTGGGAAGAGTTTAAGATAATAAAAGAAGCATTTGGCGATGCATTTGAATTGCTTGCGATATACACAACGAAAAAATTAAGATACGAGAGATTAAGCAAGAGGGAATTCAGGCCTTTGACTACTGTGGAAGCCATATCGAGGGATTTAAGCGAGATAGAAAATCTGGATAAGGGCGGACCGATTGCCTATGCGGATTATACAATTATAAATGATTCGGATTTAATTGAATTAAATAATAAACTGGAAAAATTATTTTGAAAAGAAAAGATTACATATCGTGGGATGAATATTTCATGGGTATAGCTTTGCTGTCTGCGCTAAGAAGCAAGGACCCCAGCACGCAGGTTGGAGCGTGTATCGTAAACAAAAATAATAAGATTGTAGGGATTGGATATAACGGGTTTCCGATTGGATGCAGTGATGATGATTTTTCGTGGGCAAGGGAAGCGGATAATATAAATGATACGAAGTATCCTTATGTTGTGCACGCTGAGGCTAATGCAATTTTGAATTCGACGAAGGACTTGCACGGGGCGCGGCTTTACGTGGGACTATTTCCCTGCAATGAGTGCGCAAAGCTAATTATACAGACCGGGATTGTGGAGATAGTTTACTTATCTGATAAGTATAAAGACACAGATTCGACTAAGGCGGCAAGAAAGATGTTTAAAAAAGCAGGTGTACAGGAAAGGCAATTGACAATTAAAAATAAATTTATCAATTTAGACTTCAACAAAGTTCTTTAAATAAATATTCTGGTTCACTACAAAAACAGTGATTAATAGGGAATCCGGTTAATACTCCGGAACTGTCCACGCAACTGTAAATGTGAAGATTAGTCTAACTTTTTGCCACTGTTCTCAAATTAATGGATGGGAAGGCAGACTAAGAACGGCACATAAGTCAGGAGACCTGCCTGAATATAAATTTCATATTCTTCGATGGAAAAGAATAATGAAAAATTAAGACTAAAACTCTTTTTTTCTTCATAGTTTATTCCGTTCAAGCATATGAAGCAAAAAAGAGTTTTTTTTATTTAAAAAATGAAAATAGTTTACATATACATATTAATATTTACTATTTGCGGAGTTTCCAGTGCACAGAAGTCTTCATCGAAAGACACAGTTTACAGCATAGGCGAGATAAATGTACTAAGCAACAGGATAGAGACGAATTTATTCTGGTCTCCGACATCTATTAAATTGATTAACAGCAAGCAGATAAATTCGAGCAACGGCGAGAGGTTATCTGATGTTATTCAATCATCTGCGAATATATTTTTAAAATCATACGGGAATAATGCACTGACAACGATTTCGCTGAACGGGCTTGGAGCGGAGCATACTTTAATACTGATTGACGGAATGAACATGAATTCTTTTCAGAATGCACAGGTTGACCTATCCACTATACCGAAGGATAAAATAGAAAAGATTGAAATAATGAACAACGGCGCGAGTTCAATTTACGGAAGCAATGCGATAGGCGGTGTCGTGAATGTTATAACAAAAAATAATACTGATGATAAGCCTTACGCAAAAATAACGGGAGCATACGGCTCTTACGAATTTGCCAAGGTGTCGGCGGATTTTATGAATTCACTCGGCAAATTGAAATACGATTTATTTTACTCACATGAAAAATCGAAAGACAATTTTAATTATTTATATGATAATGGAGTTAATAAAATTGAAAAGACAAGAGAAGATAACAGTTACGTTGCAAATAATATTTATCTGAATCTGAATTATAAGTTAAACAGTAAAAATGAATTACGGTATAACACGGGTTATTTTTCGGAAAACAGGAATCTGCCAGGGCTGGAAACGGGCTCTCCGCCTGCGATTGCAGAGCAGAAAGACGAGAACTGGAATAATAACATAAATTACAGATATTCCGTTAACAAAGATTTTTATATTTTATCGGATTTGAATATTCAGAATAATTTAATGAAGTACAAAGATGCATTCACAAATGATTTTTATAAAAACAGGTCGATATCGAATAACACCTCACTGAGTTTCAAGTATAAAAATATAAAAAATACATCCGGGTACGAGGTCTTATATGCTGATTTAGACGGAGGAAATTACACGGGAGTGGTTTCGAGAAAACAATATAGTCTTTTTAGTGCGGCAGAATATGATTTAAAAGATTTTATAAAAATCTATCCTTCGGTAAGATATGATTACATTACAGATATAAATAAAAATATAGTAACGGGTAAATTTGGAATTAATGTTAAACCGATTGAAAAGATAAATCTGAATCTGCGTTCGAGCATAGGGAATAATTTCAGCGCTCCCACATTCAACGAGCTTTACTGGACAAATTCCGGTAACCCGAATCTGAAGCCTGAGAAATCAATTAACTTCGATGCCGGGTTGATTTATAAATTAAATTTTATAACGGAAAATACAATAGAGTTCAATTACACAAAAATAAATCTTGAAGATAAGATTGTATGGAGACCTGCTGAAAACGGTTTCTGGAGGCCATTTAACATAGATAAATCGGAATCGAATGTATATTCGGTTTATATAAAAGTGAAGAAAAACTTCGGAAAGGATTTGCAATTTGGATTTAATTATTCTTATGCATACAATAAATCAATCAAGACATCTTCCGATTATCCGGGCGATCCTTCGTTCGGGAAGCAGATATTTTATGTGCCGGTTGAGTTATCAAAAATTAATATTGAAGCGGGATACAAAAACGCAGAGATAAATTTGTTTTATAGTTTTACAGGGAAGAGATTCTCTGATTTTGAGAATTTGGATAGATTACCGGTAATAGATTTGCTGGATGGAAATGTGAATTATACATTTGAAGTATCTAAAATAAAATTGAATACAAAGATAGAAGTAAATAATATTTTAAATGAGGATTACCAGGTAATTCCGGGTTATCCGATGCCGTTAAGAAATTACAGATTAATTTTAAGTTTAATTTATTAAAGAATGGAAAAAAATAAAATTCAGGAAACGCAGAGCGGTGGAAAAAAGCTTCGCGAAAAAATGCTCAAGACGATAGAGGGATATAAAAATTTATCCGAAGAAGACAAGCATTGCATTCACATTTATTACGGATACGGAAAAGGAAAGACTACAAGCGTAATAGGGCTTGCGGTAAGGGCTTTAGGTGCAGGTAAAAAGGTTGTGATGATACAGTTTGATAAGGGATATGACGGAAAGAATGAGCATTATGCCGAGAGAAATATTCTGAGGAAATTAAAAGAAGACGGTTATCCGATAGAGATATTTGCGACCGGATGCGAGAGGATGAATGAAGACGGGACTTTCAGATTCAAAAATACAGATGAAGATTTTAAGGAAGCAAAAAGAGGGCTGGAAAAAGCAAGAGAATTTATTAAAAAGGGCAGGCAGGATTTACTGATTCTGGATGAAGCAGTTGCTGCTGTTGCATATAATTTACTGGAAAAAAAAGATATCGAAGAATTAATTGAATTATTTAAAAAGAATAAAAGATTCGAATTTGTGATGACAGGGCATAAATTATGGGAAGGGCTGGAGGAGAAAGTGGATTTAATTACAGAAATGAGAAAAGTGAAACATTATTTTGACAAAGGAATACCTGCAAGAGAGGGGATTGAATTTTAAAATTATAAAACGCTTTAACTGAAAATGAAAAAAATATTTTTAATTATATCCGTACTTATTTTAGTAATTTCAGGATGCAACAGGGATGCAATAGTCAATTCAAATAATCCTGTCATCTCTACAGCGAAAAAGGGTTTATACATTCTGTGTGAGGGTTCGGGAGCGGGAACATCAAGATTGTCATATTACGATCTGGATACAATATTTTATGCAAGTATATTTAAGCCGGGAAGTTTAGGATTATATCCGGACGGGTTAATATCAGACGGGACAAATTTATATATTACAGAGCAGGGTAATTACAATGCACAGGGAAAAATTTACAAAGTAGATACCGGCGGAACAGTAATAAATTCGCAGGATATAGGACTTAATCCCTATTCACTATGCACGGCAAATAATAAAATATATATAACCAATGGTCCTGCCGGCAATGTCACTGTTGTTGATAAAGACAACCTGAATACAATAAAAACCATTAATGTCGGTACAAATCCGCAGGAAATATTTTCAGCTTTCAGTAAGATATATGTATGCAATTCAGGAAATTTTGTATCACCGCACGATTCAACCGTGAGTGTAATAGATGCGAAGACAGATGCAATAATAAATACAATAACATTAAGAAACAGCCCGACTTCAATTGCGATGAGCAATGACAATTATCTTTTAATTGGCTGTCAGGGAAGCAGCGGAACGATATTTATGGTTGACCCGAATTATTTTGACAAGCTGGATTCATTTACGATAGCCGGAGGATTCGGAAAAGACATATCCGTCGATGCAGATAGTTATGATATATATTTCATTTCATATGACAATAAAATTGTGAAACTAAATTTATATTCAGGAGTCTCGCAGGTGATAATAGATAATCCGAGTCCGGCAAACGTGAATTATTACGGATATGTTTTTGATTCTAAGACGAAAAACCATTATGTTGCAAATGCAAGAAATTTTGTATCAAGCGGACTTATATATAAATTCGATTATTCCGGAAATATGCTGAATTATTATAATACCGGAATCGCACCGAGAAGATTTTTATTAATTGACTATTAGTAAAATGCCATTCTTCATTTAGCGGAATACCACTTTTACAGTTGTTTTAATTGGAATCAACAATGTGATTTCTTATATCATTCAATCTTTTTATCTTCCGACATGGTAGATATTAAAGATAAAAACAGCGAACAGCCGGTTATTTTGGGCACTTATCCTGCTGATTATATTAAAATTGGCACAGAAGAAGAAAACTTCAGGATTTTTATAAGTGAAAATACATTAAGTGATGTAAAGGCGTATCTTTCAAGTGATAAATCAAATGAGCTTGGCGGGGTGTTACTCGGTGATGTTTACAAAGATGACTCGCAAAATCTTTTTATTGTTATAGATGAAATTGTAATCGCGCGATTTACGGAAGCCAATGTAACAAGATTAACATTTACACATAAGACCTGGGAATACATTAACGACAAGATTGATAAAGAGTTTTCCGCAAAGAGGGTACTGGGGTGGTTTCATTCGCATCCGGGGCACACGGTTTTCCTTTCCTCATACGATAAATTCATACACGAGAATTTTTTTAACAGGGATTTCATGGTAGCTTACGTGTATGACCCGATAAACAATACAGAGGGTTTCTTTTTATGGAAAGAAAAGCTTCTTTCTAAAGCAAATTGTTTTTATGTTTATTCGGATTTTCAGACAAATAAGGAAAATATAAATATTTTGAACAGCGATATTGAAATTGAAAAAAAAACTAAAGAAAGTAATTTATCGGAAAAGATTATATTAGTCATTTCCATTTTAAGTTTAATTTTATCAGCCGTGCTTTTGATAAAATATTTCGATGTAAGTAATAAGTATTCCGATCTGGGAGATATAAACGGCAGAATAAAGGAATTAAAAGAAGAAGACATAAAGACAAACGGAAGGATTGACAAGCTTGTTACTGCACTGGAAACGAGCTCTGACAGCAGTAAGAGGAATTTAAGCAATATTCTGAAATACCAGATAAAACCCGGAGATTCACTCAGAAAATTAGCCGTTCAATATTATAAAGACGAGGGAAAATATAATTTTCTTATAAGATATAATAACCTGAAAGATGAAAACGATATAGCTATCGGGCAAATTATAGAAATACCAATGGAGAGATAAGAAAATGACACCACGACAAAGAAGATTAAATTCGGATTATGAGAATCTGGTTAATGAGTTTTCAAATCACCCATACATATCCATTGAGTTTGAAAAGAAAGAAAATTCCATACCTGAGAGATACATTGTAAATTATAAAGATATAAGGGGAATAAAGCTGTCCAGGTTTTCCACTTCAGAGAATAAAATTATAGATTTTATATACAATCATAAAATCGAGATTTATCTTCACCTAGATTACCCGAGATTAAAGCCCCAATGTTATATACTGACTGAGATATTTCATCCGAATTTCAGAATGGCACATCCTCACGATATCTGCATAGGGGATTTTTGGGCTTCGGGTGAAACTCTTGTGGATATAATTTATCAGGCAGGAGAGATGATTCAATATAAAAACTATGGAATACAAAATCCTTTAAACGGCATTGCGGCAAAGTGGGCGAGGGAAAATATCAGTTTACTGCCTATAGACAATACAAATCTAAGAATAGGCGATATTGAAATTTCTTTAAAAAACAACGGTAACGTTAAAATTGATTTAAAATGATATTACCATATAAAGGGATAAATCCAAAAATAGATGAAAGTGTTTTTGTCTGTGACGGGGTGCAGATAATTGGTGATGTTGAGATTGGGAAAGACTCGAGTGTATGGTTCAATACGGTAATACGAGGAGATGTAAATTATATAAGGATAGGCGAGAGGACTAATATTCAGGATGGAAGCGTACTTCACGTTACATACAAAAAATATCCGTTGATAATCGGTAACGAAGTAACAATCGGTCACGGCGCGCTGGTACACGGATGCACGCTGAAAGATTTAGTATTAATCGGGATGGGTGCAATACTGCTTGATAACTGCATTATTAATTCGAATTCGTTCATAGCCGCCGGGACATTGGTGAGGGAACAGTTCGAAGTACCTGAAGGTGTGCTTGTAGCGGGGGTACCGGGCAGGATAATAAGAGATTTGACAGAAGAAGAGATTGCAAAAATCAAGCGCAGTTCAAGCAATTACTTAATGTATGTAAACACATACAGGAATAAAAAATAAAGAAAGCAGGAGTATATTTTATGGCAGTATTTGAGAAAAAAACAAAAAAACTCGAGCTACAGATTGATGAATTTCTCGATAAGGTATTAAACGGAGCACTTGTATTCAAGCAGGGAATGAAATATTATCTTATGAAGCAGACAGATTTATTCCAGGAAAGACTGAAGGAAATTGATACAATGGAAAATGATGCGGATACTTTAAGAAGGACAATTGAGACAAAGCTTTATATGCACACATTAATTCCCGAGCACAGGGGGGATGTTTTGGGGATACTTGAAAGTTCGGATAAGGTGTTAAACAAAACACAGGAGACATTATACCAGTTCGATGTCGAAGCTCCGGAAATAATGCCTGAACTGGAAACACTTTTCCTCGAACTTACAGATGTATCCATATCTGCAGTGGAATCGATGGTTTCTGCAATCAGGGCATATTTCAGGGATGTGAATTTAGTGAGGGATTTCATAAACAAGACAATATTTTTCGAGAAAGAGTCCGATAAAGTAAGCGATAAAATTAAGAGAATGATATTTCAAAACGATGCGATTGATTTAGCGAAGAAGACTCATATCAGGTATTATGCATATCACATTGAAAGTATTGCCGATATGGCAGAGGATGTTTGTGACAGGCTGGCGATAGCGGTGATAAAAAGATATGGGTAATATGTTTTGCGTTCCTAAACTCAGTTTGGGAACGAGGAGTTTTGGAATATTTCAACGTTCCCAAAGAGGACTTTAGGAACGAGAGGTTTGCAAATAAAAATAGCAGGAATAAAATAATAACAATTTGGTTTGGTTTTTAATTACATCGGGGTTATTTCTTGGCTGGTCGCTTGGTGCGAATGATGCTGCGAATATATTCGGTACGGCAGTATCGACGCGGATGCTTAAATTCAAAGTTGCAGCGGGAATTGCCTGCGTTTTTATAATAATAGGCGCAATGGTCGACGGTGCGGGAGCGACTCACACTCTTGGTGTACTTGGAGATGTTAATGCATTAGCAGGTTCGTTTACAGTTGCTTTGGCAGCTGCGTTATCTGTAACAATATTGATTCGGAGAGGCCTGCCGGTATCGGTATCACAGGCAATTGTCGGGGCCATAATCGGCTGGAACATATTCACATCATCGCCAACGGATATTAAATCCCTGATAAATATCATTATTACCTGGATAATAAATCCTGCTTTAGCCTGCGGATTTACTTTTCTTATTTTTAACGGACTTAAATATATTGTTGCAAAGTCAAAAATACATATGCTTGAACTCGATATTTATACCAGGTTCGGATTAATTATAGTTGCAGCATTTGGTTCTTACAGTTTAGGAGCAAATAACGTTTCAAAAGTAATTGGTGTGTTTATAACTTCATCACCATTCAAGGATATGGTGTTTTTTAATTATTTTCAGATATCAGGGATAACGCAATTATACCTGGTTGGTGCTTTATCAATGGCACTGGGGGTAATTACATATTCACACAAGACTATATCTACAATAGGCAGCCAGATATACAAGTTAACACCACTTTCGGCTTTTGCTTGTATTTTAGGAGCGTCAATAACCCTTTTTATGTTCTCATCCGAAGGATTATCGAGGATAATAAATTCGATTGGTTTACCTGCAATTCCGCTTGTACCTGTATCAATAACACAATCGATGGTTGGTGCCGTAACCGGAATCGGACTTGCAAAAGGCGGTAGATATATAAACTACAAGATAATCGGTAAGATTGCTTTGGGATGGCTGATTACACCTATTTCAGCGGCATTAATTTGTCTTGTGTCATTGTTTTTTGTTCAGAATGTATTTCAGCAGAGGGTTGTGAATCCGATTAGTTTCGAGGTCACTGTTCCAGTATTATCAGAACTAAATAAAACAGGTATAGCTACGGATGATTTAAAAAGGCTCACGGAAAAAGTTTTTGCAAACCAATCTGAATTCAGGCAGAGTTTAAACGATATCGGGATAGAAAAAGAGTCTGTTATTTTTAAAATATTCCAGACAGCAAAGGTTGAAAGTTACAGGATTGACTCTAATTTCGCAAAACAAAAGTTAAATCCGATTTATTTTTCGCACGAACAAATTGATGCTGTAAAGAAACTGCATAATGAAAATTTTAAGCATAGCTGGCAAATTGAAGACAGATTGAATTTGCTATCGGAAGAATGGAGATTTTTGCCTGATGTACCTCAAAATGCGGGATACAATAAGGAAATCGGAAAGAAATACGAATTACTTTTCTCTACTTTTAAAATTCAGGACAGCAAATAAAATTTACATTAATTTAACAAATTGTTTTTCATAAATTTGCATAATAAATATATTTTGATACTATGAAAGAAAAGATTTTTATAATAGACGGGAATTCACTGACGGTAGAAAATTCTATTGAAATTGTAAAGAATAACCGTACCATTGCACTTAATAAATCTTCAATCGAAAAGATTAAAGCATCGAGAAAGCTTGTAAAAAGATGGATTGAACAGAAAGAAGTTGTATACGGGATTAACACGGGTTTTGGCGAGTTTAAAGATGTAATAATTTCCCCGGAAGACACGGAAAAACTTCAGAGAAATTTAATATTATCGCATTCAGCGGGAGTAGGAAAATACATTCCCGATATAATTGTAAGATTGATGCTTTTATTCAGAATAAATTCGCTTGCAAAAGGTTATTCCGGGGTAAGGCTTGAACTTATTAATTTCTTAATAGATGTTTTTAACAGTAATATTATTCCGCTTGTACCCTCACAGGGTTCGGTCGGAAGTTCGGGGGATCTAGCACCGCTTTCACACATGGCATTGACTTACATAGGGGAAGGATACAGTAAATTTAACGGCAGAATTCTTGAAAGTAAAACTGCATTGAGCAGATGCGGATTGAAACCGATACGGCTTTCTTCGAAAGAAGGGCTGGCTTTGACAAACGGTACTCAGATGATGAGCGCATATATTTGCAAAGCAATATACGATTCAAATTATTTAAGCAGGCTTGCCGATATATCGGCATCGGTTTCAGTTGAAGCTTCGAGGGGAACGTCGAAAGCATTTTCGGATATTTTGCAGAAAGCACGTCCGCATAAAGGGCAGATACAGACAGCAAAAAATCTGAGAAGACTTTTAAGCGGCAGTGAAATAATGAAGAGCCACGAAGAATGCGGGAAAGTGCAGGATGCATATTCGATAAGGTGCATTCCGCAGGTACACGGAGCAGTGAAAGACACGATTGAATACTGCAGGCAGGTTCTGGAAGTTGAAATAAATTCTGCGACCGATAATCCGTTAATATTCCCGGAAATTGATGAACACATCGAAGGCGGGAATTTCCACGGAGAACCGGTTGCACTGATAGCGGATTTTCTGGGAATAGCCATAAGCGAACTGGGAAGCATATCAGAGAGAAGGGTCGCAAGGTTAGTTGACGGGAGTTTAAGCGGTCTGCCGAGATTTTTAACGGAGAACGGGGGAATAAATTCGGGATTGATGATTGCGCAGTACACGGCGGCATCGCTGGTCAGCGAAAATAAAGTTTTATCTCATCCTGCTTCAGTTGATTCAATTCCGACGAGTGCAAACCAGGAAGACCACAATTCAATGGGTTCAATTGGTGCAAGAAAGTGTTTAAGCATTGTTAATAATGTCAAGAAGACAATAGCAATAGAATTTTTATGTGCGCTGCAGGGAATATCGCTATTGAGACCTCTGAAAGCGGGCAAGGGAGTTGAGCAGGTGTATAAAATAATAAGAAAGCATATAAAAAAACTTGATGATGACAGGAATATATCCGAGGAAATAAATAAAATGATGGCAATTATATATGATGAGAATTTCCTAAATCAAATAGAAAAAATATCAGGTAAAATTGAGTAACAGCTTTATAAATATGGTAAAAAGATTTTTCACTTCATTTTTTGATAATGCGGTTTATTATGCAAAAAAGTTATATGAAAAATTCGAGAAGGACCATATATGGGTGTTATCTTCCGGGATAGCGTTTAACATTCTGATAAGCATAATACCATTTTTGCTCATTGCTTTGACAGTACTTGGAGTATATATAGGTTCATCGGATGTCCTTGAAAGAATCAGCAGTTACCTTTACAATTTCCTGCCGCTGCAGGATGTGCACAAGGAAAAGATAATTGCGCAGATATTTGAACTTGCAAAGGAGTTAACCAACAATACTTTTTTGACCGGCACAATCGGAACTATAGCTTTGCTGTGGACGATGAGCGGGCTGTTCAGCACGATGAGGGATGTTTTAAATAAAATTTTTGTATTTGACGGATATGTAAATTATTTTTACGGAAAGATAAGGGATTTTGCATTAGTATTGGTAACACTTTCATTATTTTTGGTTTCACTTTTTCTTACTTCTGTTTTCCAGATATTCGAGCTCATTTCAACAGATGTATTCGGGGAAATTATTCCGTCCGTTTACATAAGTGTTTCTTTATCAATAGCTGCATCTTTGATAACTACATACATTATGTTTCTGGTTTTATTCAAATACATACCTCAGTTCAGGCTTCCGAGGAAAGTACTGATATTATCAACTTTATTATCCACAATTTTGTTCGAGTTAATGAAGTATCTATACACACTATACGTTTTAAGATTTTCGAGTTTAAGGAGGATATATGGAGCTTATGCATTCATAGTAATTTCAATCTTCTGGATTTATTACATATCACTAATTTTTTCAACCTCAGCGGCAATAGGGAGTATTTATATTGAGAGAAACGGTTTAAAAATAACTTATAAGAGAAAAAAAGAATAAAAATGGAACAAAGAAAATTATACAGAACAATTGAAAATATAACGAAAGCTGCGCCGAATTTTAATTCCACAGAAGAGCTGCTGGTATATGTTCTCAATGAAATTAACAAGAACGAAGAAATAAATATAATGGGCGGCAGGATATGGAAGCTGAATGAAGCGAGGGACGGATATAACCTGATAGAGCAGTTCGGCGATGTAGAGAAGATAGAGAAAAATTATGAGCAAAAGGTTGAAGGTACACCGTCATTCAAGGATATAGGAAGATACAGGACAATAATCACGAAGGAAACCGACAAATATTTAATAACGAAAGGTATATTCCGTTATTCAGCATCGGGAGTAGGAGAAAGATATAAAATAAAAAAGGAAAATGAAGTTTATTTTTTATATGAGTATCTTATCGCAATCAACGGGAAAAAGCTCGATGATGCTTTTTTATACACTCTGAATATCATAAGCACCACATTATCCTCCATAATACGCACGAAAAAAATCGAGAGAAAGGCGAAGCTAAATTTAGCCGAGCTTGAAAAAGCAAGTGAAATACAGAAAAGCATACTTCCTGACCACGCATTTACTTTTCAGAATTACGAAATATTCGGAATATCGCTGCCTGAACAGATTGTGGGCGGTGATTTTTTCGATTACATATCGACACCAGATGATTACAAACTTTGCGTTGCAATAGGCGATGCGGCATCGAAGGGTATTTCCGCCGCGGCACAGGCGTTATATGTTTCAGGTGCGCTTAAGATGGGAGTAGGGTATGACATAAATGAAACATCGCTCATAGGTAAAATCAGCAATCTTGTAAATGAAACTTTTCCGAATGAAAGATTTGTGACTCTTTTCTTTTGCGAGTTATACAGGGACAGCAAGGGATTGTGCGTGTATATAAATGCAGGACACAATTCACCGTATTTTTACAATTCGAAAACAGATTCGCTCGAAGAGCTCACGGCAACGGGACCTGTACTTGGACCTACTCCGAACCAGAAGTACAATACAGACAGCATGTACATAAATAAAGGCGATATGCTTTTATTATACACGGACGGGATAGTTGAGGCAGCAAACAAGAAATTTGAATTTTACGGCGACGACAGGCTTAAAGAATGTTTAATTAAGAATAAGAGCAGAAGTCCGAAGGACATCTGCGAAATTATAATACAAGACGTACAGAGATTTTCGGCAAGAGGGAAATATTCGGACGATAAAACTTTAGTTGTAATAAAAAGAGTAAAGTAATTCATGAAGAAAATAATAATAATATTTTCTTTCCTGATAATCTTTTCCAATTGCGAATCACAGGTAAATGATTCTCTGCTCGATAAAGGCATAAGTTATTTATATCACATCAGATTCGATTCAGCAAATTATCAGTTTGAAGAATTCATAAAGCAAAATCCAAACGGACCGGAGGGATATTTTTTCGAAGCAATGCTTGAGTGGTGGAAAATAAATCTCGATAAAAATAACGAATGGAACGACGAGAATTTTTTCGGGAAGGTAAATAAAGTTCTGGAAGTATGCGATAAAATACTGGATGATAATCCAAATGACTTCAGGGCAACATTTTACAAGGGAGGAATTCTCGGATACAGGGGGATGCTGAAGAGTGTCCGGGATAGCTGGCTGAAAGCGGCTGAAGACGGCAGAGAAGCGCTGAATCTTCTGGACAGGGCATCAGAGATGCAGCCGAACAATAAAGACGCACAGCTTGGAATAGGAATTTATAATTATTTTGCCGAATACGTTCCCGATAAATATCCTGCAACGAAACCGCTCATGATTATATTTCCGAAAGGGGACAAAATAAAAGGCTTAATGCAAATAAAGGAGACTGCGGCGAATTCGAGATTTGCACGGGTTGAAGCGAATTATATCCTTGCATATTTATACCTGATTTATGAAAAGAATTTTTCGGAAGCTGAAAATTATTCAAAAAAACTTTTTATTGAATTCCCTGAAAATGCGGTTTTCGAAAAGTTTGTTTATACGAGTTATGTAGGACTTGGAAGATTTGATGAGGCAATGGCGGGGTGGAAAAATATAGTTGCAAAAGGTGAGAATAAACAAACCGGTTATGACAACAAATATATTTTAAGGGAAGCGAATTATTATATTGCTGTTTCACTTTTTAATTTAAGAAGAATTGAAGAAGCTGAAGAAAGTCTAAAAAAGTGCGAAGCATTCAATATGGAAATAGATAAAAATGAAGAGACATCATATACTGCGAACACATATTTAATGTTTGGAAACTGCTACGACAGGAAAGGCGACCACGATAAAGCCGTGTATTACTATGACAAGGTACTCGCAATGAAAGATTTCAATACTCATAAGCTGGCGGAAATGTATAGGAAGAACGGGTACAAATAATGATTAATAAAGAGCAAAACTATGATTTTATTTATAAAAACGGACAAAAATTAGATATTGAAATAAAATATTATATATGTTATCTTATTGTTTAGTTAAATTTTAAAACCTAAAGGGGTAATTTTCTTTGATTAAAGTAGTGGTACAAGATAATGAGTCTCTCGATAAGGCTCTTAAAAGGTTCAAGAAAAAATACGAAAAAGCAGGTATTTTGAAGGAATTCAGGAAAAGACAGTTTTTTTCAAAGCCGTCTGTGGAGAAGAAGATGCTGAAAGAGAGAGCGATAAGAAAAGCCAAGAGAATCATAGATGAAGAGAATATTTAACATATAAAAACGATTTTTTTACCCACAGTGATTTAAGTATTCCTGTGGGTTTTTTATTTGAGTTAAAAATGATTTATGCGTTACGAAGCAGGGGCTTCGTAACGAGAATAGTTGGTTACATTGAAATTGCAAAATAAAAGAAATATATTATTCAATTAAATCTCATATGGAAAAAGGTAAGCCACAGATATACATAAAACATTCTGATATAAAGAGACGTATAAAAGAACTGGCGAATCAGATAAACAATGATTACAGGGAAAAGATACCGATTTTTATAGGGGTATTGAATGGTTCATTTATTTTTCTTTCGGATTTAATCCGTGAAATAAAAATAAACTGCGAGATAGATTTTTTCAAACTTTCGAGTTACGGAGACAGAAAGATATCGACAGGTCAGGTTAAGATGCTGAAAGAACTTAACTG
>Ga0182021_10002204_pt1 | contig 22715 bp, 22 predicted proteins | sample 612E3MmetaG_FD_120493 | JGI IMG/M metagenome (GOLD analysis project Ga0182021, IMG submission 120493) | Permafrost microbial communities from Stordalen Mire, Sweden - 612E3M metaG (Illumina Assembly) | ecosystem: Environmental > Terrestrial > Soil > Wetlands > Permafrost | place: Sweden... | reverse complement strand
CGGGATAAGTTGCGCTATGGTCGGATCCGAAAAGATCAATCATCAAATCATAATTGCGGTCATATTTAGTAATATGATAAGCAATATCCGGTAAACGGTAAGTCGGTTCTCCGGTCGCTTTTACAATCACTTTATCCATATCGTTACCGAGTTCAGTCAGCTTCAGCCAAACAGCATCATCTTTTTCATACGATAGATTTTTTTTCTTAAACTCTTCGAGCAGAGCTTTGATCTTCCCTTCTTCGTACAAAGTATTTTCGTTGTAGAAGTTTTTCATTCGTATCTGAATCCGTTCCATCGTTTTGATTATATCCGCAAATATTTCTTTTTCGGCGGCTTGCTTAAATTTACCTTCAGCATCTTCGTTTACAAGTTTATCACCGTATTCATTTTTTAACTTAGCGGCAATTTCTTTAATGTATTCACCTTGATAATAATCTTCTGGGAATTGTACGCCTTCGGCGGACTGTCCAAGTAATTCCAAATAACGCAAACGAACAGAATCGCCAAGAACACGCATCTGTCTGCCGGCATTGTTAAAGTAATACTCGCGGTCAACAGTATAGCCAATCCATTCAAGCATATTAGCAACTGTATCTCCAACAACAGCGTTGCGTCCGTGTCCGACAGTTAACGGTCCGGTAGGATTAGCAGAGATAAACTCAACCATTGCTTTCTTGCCGATATATTTTTTTGATTTGCCGAAATTTTCATTTTCGAAGAGAACATATCTGACAATTTGAGAATTGTAAAAAGCTGTAAAATAGAAATTGATAAATCCCGGTCCGGCAATTTCAACTTTCTCAATGATTTTTTTATCATAATCTAAATTTGCAATAATCTCGTTTGCTATCTCTTTCGGATTTCTTTTTAACTTTTTAGACAGAATCATCGCAGCGTTCGTTGCGTAATCACCGTGATTATCTTGGCTCGGGACAGAAAATGTCGGATCAATTTCAAAGAGATAAGGCAGTTTTTCTTGTGTGGTCTTAAAAAGTTTAATTAAATAATTTTTCAATAAGGTCTCCGGTATGATATCAATAGATTAATTCTCATCGGCAATTTTAATTACGGGTGCATCGCCCCAAAGTTTTTCAAGATTGTAGTAGCTTCTTGCTTCTGCTCTGAAGACATGAACTACAACATCAAAATAATCAAGCAAAGCCCAATTCAATGTTTCAAATCCTTCTTTGTGAAAACATCTGATCCCTTTACTATGAAGTTCATCATCAACCGCGTCGGCAATAGCTTTCACCTGTCTATCTGCATCAGCAGAACAGATAACAAAACAATCAGCTATTCCTCCGGAGAGTTTCCGAAGATCAAGAATTCTTATGTCAAAGCCTTTTTTAGTTTTGATGATCTCTGTGATCATCTTTGCAAATTTTAATGAATCCAATTCTACCTCTTATTTAAATGGAGCTAAATTAAAATAATCTCTTCCAACTACGATTGAGACATCAAGGAAATAATCTTTGTTCAGTTGCTGAATTACATTTTCGTTTTTTATGCGAAGCGCTTTTGCAACCTTGTATGCATTTGCCATGTTTCCGGTTCTATCAATCACAAGACACTCATCTACATCAAATGAAACGTAATTGCCCATGTTTACAACATCAAAGTTATTCGAGCGGAGAAAATCCGTGAACCTATCACCTACTCCGCCAATACCGCAGCCGTTTAAAACTTCAACTTGAATTATGTCCGAAGCAACTTGTCCGTTTGCCTGTGAATCGCCTCCTCCCGGATTAATTACAAGTTTGACATAGATCGAATAAAGCATGTAAAAAATTATTATGGCTAAAATAAAAATGGATACATTAAGAACCAGATTAGCAGCGGAAGATTTTCGGTGTGCCGGATTTGATGATTTTTTCGGATTAATATTTTCCAATTCGATGTTGCGCTCAATTTTTCTTTGTTATCCTAAGCGCAATTTAATAAAAAACTATCTCTCTTTCTTAGAAGCCCCAATTATTGAAATAGTTGTCTCTGTTGAACATCGAAGAACCGCCGTAAGAATATGGCGAATAAAATCCGCCCGGCATTTGTCTGTATTGGAGAATAATGTTCATGTTATCGGTAGGTTTGTATGTCATTTGTACGCGGCTTAAGTATACTCCGTTGATTTGTTTTGAGAAATCCTGCCCAAAAGAATTGTATGGTGAATTTACTATGCTGATATCTGTCTCTAAATTTAATCTGTCGCTGAATTTGTAAGCCATGCTGTTTGTATAAACACCTAGCGCCATTCCCCCTACTCCGCCAAATGCAGAGTAAGATAGATCGAATGTATGGTGCATGGAGAAATTATCGGGATTGATAAATCCAAGGATTGAACCGAAAGAATTATTATTTACAATTCCGTTGCGTATATCTGTTTGTTTATTCAAATCGTTGCGGTATTGGGCTTGCGAAACTGAAGCAACAAGAACAACAATTATTAGAATAAATTTTTTCATTTCAGTCCCTAATTTTTTATGCTCATTTAACAATCCATAGATTGAATTGTTTCTGTTATTACCAAACTTCTGCATCAATTTTATTGGAAAGATAACTCATATTCAAGTCAATTCAATAGAAATCAATCATTAACTCTTACAATCATTTCAATTTCAACCGGTGCATTAATGGGTAATTCGCCTACACCAACCGCACTGCGTGCATGTTTCCCTTTTTCACCAAAAACTTGAGCTAGAAATTCCGATGCGCCGTTTGCAATTTTTGGCTGTGCTGTAAAACTATCCGCAGAGTTTACGAATACAACTAATTTTACAACTTGTTCTATTTTATCTAAACTGCCAATTACCATTTTTATTGCAGCTAAGCAATTAATTGCAGAAACGCGTGCACACTCAATTCCTTTTTCTTCTGATACATCAAAACCCACTTTCCCTTCTGCTATAAGTTTTCCATCCTTTGTAGGCAACTGTCCTGAAGTAAAAATTAAATTTCCGGTTCTCAGTGCCGGTATATAAGCAGCAAGAGGTTTTGCCGGAGTCGGAAGTTCGTGACCGATAATTTCGTTGATCTTTTGCTCAATCATTTTTTCCCTCGTAAGATTTTTTGTTCAAATATATCTAAAAATAAATTAGAAAATCTTCCGTAAATATTTTTCGATTCGCACCGGTCTGATTATCTTTGCTATCAAAATTGGAGAATGGAATGACCGGTGAGAAATTTGAAAATCTCTGGGCAATTATGAAACGATTGCGTCAAGAATGCCCTTGGGATAAAGAACAGACTCATGATTCGATTAAAGCAGCTACTCTTGAAGAAACCTATGAAATGATTGAGGCGATAGATCTAAAAGATTATAATGAGTTAAAAGCCGAGCTTGGTGATCTACTTCTTCACATAGTTTTTCATTCTGCAATAGCTGAAGAGAGTAAAACTTTTTCAATTGATGATGTAATAGATTCAATCACTGATAAATTGGTAAGACGTCACCCGCATATTTTCAGCGATACAAAAGTTAAAGACACAAAAGAAATTTTGAAGAACTGGGAAGAGATAAAACTTTCTGAAGGAAGAAATTCTGTTCTTGATGGAGTTCCCAAAAATCTGCCAAGTTTAGCGCGCGCTTACCGTTTGCAGGAGAAAGCTTCTAAGGTAGGTTTTGATTGGGAAAAGAAAGAAGATGTTTGGAAAAAGGTTATTGAGGAAATAGAAGAGATGCACGAAATGGAAAAAGCCGGTAACCAAGTTGAGTTTGAAAAAGAAATGGGAGACGTTTTCTTTGCTCTCACTAATTATGCACGCTTTCTCGGCGTTAATCCGGAAAATGCTTTAAGACTTACAAATGAAAAATTTATTGCGCGTTTCAGTTACGTTGAAAAGAAAATAAAAGAATCGGGAAAAACTGTATCCGGATCTACATTAACAGAGATGGATAAATTCTGGGACGAAAGTAAAAAATTTATTTAGGTGCTTTTCCCATTATCGCTGTAATGTTTCTCGTAAGCGTTTATTATATCTTTAACCAATTTGTGTCTTACTACATCACCCTTATCAAAATAGACAAAGCCAACACCATCTACGCTTTTTAATATTTCTTTCACCTGCACCAATCCGCTTTGAGAATAACTCGGTAGATCTATTTGCGTTATATCCCCAGTTATAATTGATCTGGAATTTGGTCCCAGTCGTGTTAGGAACATTTTCATCTGCATACCGGTAGCATTCTGCGCTTCATCCAGTATAACATAAGCATTGTTCAATGTTCTGCCGCGCATAAATGCTAACGGAACAATTTCTACAACACTTTTCTCCAAATAATTTCTCAGTTGTTCCGCAGGGATCATTTCCTCTAGAGCATCATATAATGGGCGTAAATACGGATCAATTTTCTCTCTAAAATCTCCAGGTAAAAATCCTAAACTTTCCCCGGCTTCAACAGCCGGACGAGCTAAAATTATTTTTTTTACAATTCCCTTTTTTAATGCAGCTACGGCAAATGCAACTGCTAAATAAGTCTTTCCCGTTCCTGCCGGACCAATAGCAAAACAAATATCATTTTCACGAACACTTTTTGCATAAACAATTTGGTTCGGCGTCTTAGCTTTAATTACATCCTTCTTAGAGTAGAGAACAATATTATCATAATCATTACCGTTTATAATTTCTTTTCCTTGAAGGGTTAGATCTATTATCGTATAAACATCTCCGGATTGAAGTTTACCAGTTGTGTTAAGAACAAAAATCATTTCCTTGATAACTTTTTCAATGGCATCCACTTCTTCCTGTATGCCTTGGATATAAATTACATCTCCGCGTACAGTAATGTTCGTATTAAATCTTTCTTCTAGCGGTTTAATATTTCCGTCATTAATACCTATGAAGGAAAGAAGATCAACATTATCCAATTTTAATATTTTTTCTACCTGCGTAATAACCTCCGTAAATAAATAAAGCCCTCTTCAACTAAAATGAAAAGGGCTTTATCTTAAAATTAATAATCACTTTAAAAATAATAATTCCTTATTTAGCCGGAGCCGGAGGAGCTGGTTTTTGTGTTTGAGTTGGCGGAGCCGGTTTATAATTTCTTCTGATCTTATCATACTTTGATTTTTCTTCCTCGGTCAAATTTGGGATCTTGAAATTTTGTTTCGGGAAGATAAGATCCGGATTCTTAATTTGATCCCTGTTTGCTTTATAAATAATCGGCCATGCAAAAGGATTTGCGTAATGTTCTTTCTTCTTAGCAATATTCCAAAGATTATCGTTCTTGACAACTGTGTAGTTTATTTCTTTTGGAGCATCAATCCAAGCATCAAGTTTTCTTTGAAGCTGATTATGAACTTTATCAAAGAATTCCGGAAGTGTGCTGATCTTGCTCTTCTTCATAGCATCCAATTCAGCCTGACGATCTGCTTTCGGAGCTTGTTTAGCATCAATTTTGGATGTTAATGCAGCTAATTGTTTTCTGAAATTATCAACATCAGCTTTTGTAGCACCAATCATTGCATAAAGTTCATTCATGCAATCATCGTATGCTTTCAATCCATCTCTCATTTTATTGAGATTAGCAACTTCAGCTTTTAATGTATTTAATTCAGAAGTAAGAGCAACTTTTCTTTCTGTTAAACGATTAATTTCATTCTGCCATTCTTCTTTGGTCATTTCTTTATTCTGCGCAAAGAGATTGACAGAGAGAAGCATAAAAAACATGCTGGCTAATAATAATTTGTAAATTTTCATTTTTTCCTCCGTCATTATAAACTTTTTAATTACATCCCGAGTTTTTCGAGATTCTTTTTAGTTTCAGCTTTCTCTTTAGCGCATTGATCAAGCTTTGCATTTTTTTCAGCAATTTCTCTTTCAATAGCTGCCTTTTCTGTTTTCAATGATCCAACTTCATTCTCAAGTGCTTTTACTTCAGAACGAAGAGCATCGAGTTCCGCCATTTGTTCTTCAGAAACGCCGCTGCAACCTGTAAATCCAATAATTCCAGCAACGAGAACTAAGGCCAAACTCAAATTGATGATTTTTTTCATCTTAATTCTCCCTTTCTTTTGGTGTGTTAAAATCTTAAATAAATATAAGAATTTTCTGGTTTAAAATTTCAATAAGATCAGCTTATTCTCACTTATATTACTCTTTTTTCAACCAGGCTCGTATAGTTGTTTCCGGCAATAATAATATGATCAAAAACTTGTATTTCCATCAGTTTGCCTGCTTCTACCATTTTACGAGTCATAACTATATCTTCATTACTGGGTTCAGTATTGCCACTGGGATGATTATGAAGTAAGATAATGTTTGCAGAATTATTTTCGATTGCTACCTTAAATACTTCACGCGGATGAACCAAACTTGAATTTAGATTTCCAACCGAAATCAATTCGACTTTTGTGATTTTATTTGCAAAATTTAGACACACCACATAAAATTCTTCTTTAACTTTATCCCGCAAAAGAGGAATAAAAACTTCTGCAATATCACCAGGCGAAGTAATTTTTTTCACTGAAAATAATTTTTTTTGAGCGTCGGCTCTTCGGCTTATTTCAAATGCGGCTATTAATGTGGCGGCTTTATCTTTACCTATACCAAGATGTTTTTGAATTGATTCGCTTGTTTGAGATGCGAGATTATTTAAGCCTCCGGATTTTTGGATTAATTCCTGAGCTACTTGAATAACACTTTTACCTGTCGTTCCTGTTCGCAAGAGAATTGCAATCAGTTCGGTATCTGATAAACTTTGTGCGCCTCTTAAAGTTAATTTCTCACGCGGGCGGTCATCGATTGGTAGTTCTTTAACTTTCATAGCTACTCCCCTCTAGCTGAAGATTATTTTATTCCCATTCTATTGTGGCGGGCGGTTTAGAACTTATATCATAAACAACACGATTAACACCCCGAACGGAACGAATTATTTTATTCGATACTGTTTCAAGAAAATCATGATCGAACCTAAACCAGTCTGCTGTCATTCCGTCTGTAGAAGTAACGGCTCTTAAAGCTATAACATTCTCATAAGTACGCGCATCTCCCATAACACCTACAGTTTGGATCGGCAGTAATACTGCAAATGCTTGCCAGATTTTATCGTAAATATTTGCATTAAAAAGTTCATTGATATAAATAGAATCAACCTCGCGAAGCAGATCTAATCTTTCTACAGTAATTTCACCTAATACACGTACGGCAAGTCCGGGACCCGGAAACGGATGACGTTTAACAAAAATATCCGGCAAACCAAGTTCTCTACCAATTGTCCTAACTTCATCCTTAAAAAGTTCGCGAAATGGTTCGATCAATTTCAAATTCATTATATCGGGTAAACCACCTACATTATGATGCGTTTTTATAGTAGCCGAGGCGCCTTTCACAGAGACTGATTCTATTACATCCGGGTAAAGTGTACCTTGGACAAGAAACTCTGCATCAGAAAATTTTTTGGCTTCTGTTTCAAATACTTCTATAAAAGTATTGCCGATAATTTTTCTTTTCTTCTCGGGTTCTATAACTCCTACAAGACGTGTTAGAAAAAGTTGGGAAGCATCAACGTGATCAACACGCATTTTATAATTATCGCTGAACATTTTAATAATAGAAGCGCTTTCATCCTTACGCATCATGCCATTATCTACATGGATACAAACGAGTTGATCGCCGATAGCTTGATGAATTAATACAGCAGCAACTGATGAATCCACCCCACCGCTTAAAGCACAAATTACTTTTTTATTTCCAACTTTTTGTTTTACATCATTAATTACAGTATTAATAAAGTTCTTGGAAGTCCAATCTGCTTTGCAATTACAGATATCGAACAAAAAATTATCCAATATTTTCTTGCCGAATATTGTATGAGCAACTTCGGGATGGAATTGAATTCCATAAATTTTCTTTTTAGGATTTGAAATTGCACAAAGCGGAGAATTTTCAGTTTTGGCGGTCAAAGAAAATCCTTCCGGCAACTCTGTTACATAATCCCCGTGACTCATCCATATAACCGAGCCATCTTTAACGCCTTTAAAAAGAAGGTCATTCTTTATTATACCCAAATGAGCTTTGCCATATTCACGATCTGAGGCCGGTTCAACTTTTCCTCCAAGTAATTTGCAAATCAGTTGTAAACCGTAACAAATACCAAGCACCGGGATACCCAGTTCTAAAATTTCTTTTGAAATTTTTGGTGAATCGGATTCGTTAACACTCATCGGTCCGCCAGATAAAATTATCCCAGCTGGTTTTTCATTTTTTATTTGCTCAATTGAATAAGTGTGCGGATGGATTTCAGAATAGACATTACTCTCGCGGATTCTTCTTGCGATTAACTGAGTGAATTGCGAACCAAAATCGAGTATTAAAATTTTTTGTGTGTGAAGCATGAATGTGAAATGAATTTAAATAATAGCAAAACTGAAATCAGATTCTGCCGTTAAAATTATGATATAAAAAAATTAATGACCAAGTTGAGTATTGTAAGCTACTGCATCAAGAAGATCATTCAATTGAGACGCATCACTCAGCTCAACTTTAATAATCCAACCTTCCCCGTACGGATCAGTATTAACAAGCTGCGGTTCGTCATTCAGCTTTTTATTTAGTTCTAAAACTTTACCGGAAACCGGTGCATACATATCGCTCACAGTTTTCACTGCTTCAATTGTACCGAATGATTCTCCCATAGTTAACTCGGAAATATCAGGAGCTATATCAACATAAACTACATCGCCAAGTTCGCCTTGAGCAAAATCAGTTATTCCTATCGTTCCGATATTGCCCTCAACCTTTATCCATTCGTGATCTTTTGTGTACTTAAGATTTTGCGGAATGTTCATTGTGACCTCGTTAGTTAATATTAATGTGTTTATCTATGAATGAAGTATCGAAATCCCCATTAATGAATTTTTCGTTTTCCAAAACTTTTTTGTGAAATGGTATTGTAGTTTTAATACCTTCGACCTGAAATTCTTCGAATGCGCGCCGGGCTCGTGCTAAAGCATGTTTGCGGTCGGTTCCCCAAATAATCATCTTGGCAATCAGTGAATCATAATTTGGAGGAATTACATAATCATTATATGCGTGAGAATCAATACGAACACCGAAGCCGCCTGGAAAATGTAAATATTCAATTCGGCCGGGTGATGGTCTAAAATTATGATCGGGATCTTCAGCATTAATTCTAAATTCAATCGCATGTCCGCGCGGATCAAGCGGTTTGTCTTCTATTTCACATCCAGCAGCAATTAATATTTGATTCTTAATGAGATCAAGATTGCGCACCATTTCCGTAACCGGGTGCTCAACTTGAATTCTTGTATTCATTTCGATGAAATAAAAATTTTGATGTTTATCAACAAGGAACTCAACTGTTCCAGCACCTTCGTAATTAACCGAACGAACTCCGAGCAATGCTGCTTCTCCCATTTTTGCCCGGACTGCATTAGTAATAAATGGAGATGGCGATTCTTCAATTAATTTTTGGTGTCTTCTCTGAATTGAACAGTCTCTTTCTCCGTAATGATAAAAATTACCATGTTGATCACAAAGAACTTGTATTTCAATGTGTCTAGGATTTTCAACATATTTTTCAATGTAAAGCGCGGAGTTTGAAAAAGCAGCTCCGGCTTCGTTACCCGCTGTTTGAAATGCTTTTTCGATCTCGCTTTCTTCCCAGACAATACGCATACCTTTGCCGCCGCCGCCTGCCGATGCTTTAACCATTACAGGGTAACCGATCTTAGAAGCAATTTTCTTTGCTTCCTCTACATCGTTAATTACTCCTTCACTTCCGGGAACAACAGGAACGCCGACCTTGCGCATTGTTTCTTTTGCAAAAGCTTTATCGCCCATTTTGCGGATTGAATCAGGTGATGGACCGATAAATTTAATATTGGATTCAGAACAGATTTCACTGAACTCAGCATTTTCAGCTAAGAAACCATAACCGGGATGAATTGCATCAGCACCTGTAATTTGTGCTGCTGAAAGTATGCTCGGAATTTTTAGATAACTTTGATTGCTTGGGGCAGGACCAATACAAACTGCTTCATCGGCAAAAACAACATGTAATGAATCGCGGTCTATCTCTGAATAAACAGCAACGGTCGGGATACTCAGATCTTTACACGTTCTTATTATTCTTAGTGCTATCTCGCCCCGGTTAGCGATTAGAATTTTCTTAAACAAATTTCCCTCTTAGAGATTTGATAACACTAAACAGTTTCAATTAAAAATAGAGGCTGATTGTATTCAACCGGGGTTGCATTTTCAACAAGAATTTTTACAATCTTGCCATTAATGTCAGATTCAATCTCATTCATTAATTTCATCGCTTCAACAATACACAGAACTGAACCGGCAGAGACCACATCGCCTACCTGTATATAAGGATCGGCATCGGGTGCCGGCGCGCGATAAAATGTTCCAACAATTGGAGATTTAATTTCGTGTAAGTTTGATTTGGCATGTTCAGCTGATACAGAAGTCTTTGATTCAACAGAAGAAGTAAATTGCTGTAAACCGGATGATTGTCTTCCATAATCAGCTACCGGTTGAAAATTAACTTGCGGAGCTTGATTGGAATTTTTAGAAATCTTTACTTTAAGTTCACCTTCTTGAACAGTAAATTCGGTGATCTCGCTTTGCTCAACCATTTTGATGAGCTTTTTTAGAAGATTTAGATCCATTTTCTCAACCGTTAGTTTTTAACTCGTTCTAAGTATTCGCCTGTTCGCGTATCTATCTTAAGCAGATCGCCTTCATTGATAAACAGCGGAACACTAATTTTTGCGCCGGTCTCTACTTTAGCCGGTTTCAATGTATTGCTTGCTGTGTTGCCCCGGAATCCCGGTTCAGTTTCAACAACTTTGAGTTCTACGAAGATAGGTATTTCTGCCGATATGATTTGATCTTTGTCATCCATCAGCAATTCAACTTCAACACCTTCTTTTAAATAGATTTGTCCATCACCAATAATATTTTCTGCAACTGTAATCTGTTCATAAGTTTCGTTATCCATTAGAACTAACCCGGCAGATTCTCTGTAAAGATATTGATATTTTCTTCTTTCAACACGGATTATTTCAACACCTTCCCCAGATCGGAATGTATTATCTAAAACACGTCCGGTTTTTAGATTTTTTAACGAAGTTCTAACAAAAGCACCACCCTTACCCGGTTTTACGTGTTGGAATTCAACTATTACGTATGGTTCGTTTTTATATTTTATTATTAATCCGTTTCTGAAATCGGAGGTATCAGCCATAATTTTATTGAACCTTCTCTCGTTATTAAAATAGCCAGTGCTTGATATAAAATCAAGAATGGATATTTCTGTTAAATAATTTCGAATTGATTATAAATTTTCAACTTGAATTAGATAACGGTCTAATTCATAAAAAGCAGATGTATTTTTATAATCTTTTTTGATTGTTTCTAAAACAGATTTAGCTTCTTCTTTTTTACGCAGCTTAATAAAGTCAATTCCTGCCTTTAGGAGATATTCACTATTTGCCGGATTCCCTTTAGATACTTTTGCTGCATCTTTAAACAAATCTGCAGCTTTTTCATAATCTTTTTTAATTTCTAAGCATCCGGCTTTACCTGCTAATGCTGTTGCTTTAAATAATGGATTCGATCCGGAATAGGAATTATATGCTTCATAAGCTAAATCCAGATTTCCTAATATCACATAAGAATTAGCTAAATAAATTTTTGCTGTTTCACCATTTTCTGTACTGCCGTAATCTGATACAATTTTTTTAAGGCCGAGTATTCTACTTGAAGCTATTCCATCAACAGCTTCCTTAAATTGACCAGCTTCATAAAGAGGAATAACTTTCGATAACAATTCTGCAGCATTTCTGTTATCAGAACTTCTTTTATTTGAAAAAAGAACGATTGCAACAACTACTAATGCTACTACTGCCGCACCAATCAGTACTTTAGCCTGATATTCAATAAAAAAATTATAAGCTTTGTAATAAGTAGTTACTAGTTTGTCTTCCTTCATCTGTTTTTTACTGATTTTTTTTCTTCTTTCTAACACTTTAAACCTCTTATTTTGATAAATCGGAAAAATTCGGCGAGAAATCTAAGAAAAATTATAGACCTATTCTAATATGATTTGAAAAAATCCAGGCATATTGATTATTATAAACTTCAATACGATATACCCCCTTTTTTGAGGCTAAAAATTCAACATTTGTACCGCTTTTCTCTTCTTTTAATATACCATTGTGAATCAATCTGATTTTATCAGATGAACTAGGCAAGTTTACAAATAACTTAACCTTTTTAGTTGAAGGAATGGTATCGCCCATTTGATATTTTTTACTTTCACTTTCTGCATAAAAACTAAATCCTCTTGCATCACCATGATAAAAATTCGAAATGAAACATCTTCCAGCAGCTAAGGTTTTATAAACATTATTCTTGGATCTGTTTATTTCATGTGAATCAGAAGAAATAATTAATTCCTCTTCACAAATGATATGAGTACGAACCGATTTGAAAAGAACTTTATATGGAAAGACTTCCATTTCCATAAATCCGAGAATATTTATTTTATGCGCATGCGCATCAACACCGCCAATTCCAATTACTCTTCTTTTCAGATTTAATTTATCCCAAATTTTTAATGTTTCTTCCGGCGGACCAACGATTGATCTTAAAGGATGAACAAAGTAATTATATTTATTTTGTTCTGTTAATCCTTCCATCCACTCGGACATGTGATTCCATATTTCAATTCCTGTAAAATCATTTGAGTCCCATTCAGTCCAGGGATAAGGAGGATGCTCTTTCATCGAATTTCTTTTTTCATGTGGATGAGCTAAAAATCCTATGCCGCCCATTTCATTAACTTTTTTTACATATTCTTTAGCAGGTAAGCGTGTAGAAATTGTTTCATTAATACCGAAAGCGAGATAATGATTTTTGTTTTCCTTATCATTTATTTCGCAGCCGACTAAAGCAAGAGTATTCGAGTACCACCCCTCTAATCCTTCTTTAAGAGCGCGGAGAGTATTGTGGTCTGTAAGGATAAAAAAATCCAGCCCCGATTCATTGGCAAATTGAGCAATGTCTTTTGCTTCACCGGAACCATCGGAAAATATTGAGTGTATATGTATTGCACCAACATATTCAAACATTTATAATTCCCAGATTAATTCGGCGGGCAGATAAAATTTGTTAAACAGTATCTTTCTGTTATGCGTTATTTACTTCGAACAATGTTGTGTATTGAGTCGTTTGTTCTTTAATCATATCAGAAAGTTTTGTCATTAGAATATCAATTCGTTCATCGGTATTATCTTCAAAATTTTCATAAGCTTCTTGGTTTTTGAAAATATATATTTCTTCAAAATTATTCGCTTTATTTTTTTGCTCAAAAACAGAATATGTTTCCAATCCTTCTGCCTTAACAATATTTTTTAATTCGCGAACTACATCTAAGTATTCTTCTCGTTTTTCCGGAAAAATATTGTAACGTATGGAAAAAATAACTTTACTCATTTATCCCTCAATTAAATTATAATTTCACCATTAAATATAATATTTGCAGGACCAGTTAATGATAGTTCCTGCACTTTTTGATCTTCTATTTTGAAATCTACTATCAATTCATCACCGCTCTTTTGATGCACCTTGATAGGCGGATTAAGATTTTCTTTAACAAAAATTAATAAAGCCGCTGCAACTGTTCCCGTTCCGCATGAAAGTGTTTCATTTTCTACACCACGTTCATATGTTCTAATATCAATTGCATTATCATTAATCCGAATAAAATTTACATTTGTTCCATCCGGTGAAAAATCTTTATGATAACGAATTTCTTTACCAAGTTCATAAACCGGGAAGGTATTCAGATTATCATAATACGAGTTTGGGTCATCCGGATTTCTAAGAACATCATTAAATTTTATTACAATATGCGGAGAACCGGTATCTACAAAAGAAGCAGGTATTAACTGATTCTGCGCTTTGATCTTAAAATTTTGCTTCATTCTTTTTGGACGGCCTAAGAAGAACTTAGCTAGTCCATTTTGCAATAACTTTCCGGAATATTCAACACCGTTAGTTATGAATGATATTTTATCATTAAAATTTCTGCCGCTTTCGTATCCATACTTTATTGCACAACGGGCTCCGTTAGCACACAAACTACCAGTGGAACCGTCAGCATTAAAGTAATTCATACCAAACGCAAAATCTTTCAGATCAGAGATTAAAAGAACACCATCAGCACCAATTCCGGTGTGTCTTTCACACATACTTTTGATGTTTTGAGTAGTTAGTTCAATACCGGGATTGATTCTTTTATCAAATAAGATAAAATCATTCCCTGCACCACTCATTTTTGTGAAAGAAAAACGCTTCATAATGATTTCAAATTTACAGCAATAAAGCACTTAAAGCAACGAAAAATGGGTATTGGCACGGTATTTATTTAGATGAAAAAATAGTGATTAGAGATTAATCCACCAATTCTTGTAATGATTTGGATGATTGGAAATAGCGGTTCTGATATGCTGTCTTAATCAAGCGGAATGATATATATTATTTCATTAGTATCATCTTTTTCGCTTCTTTGAATGAATTACTACCATCATTTGGAGTCGCCTCTAAAAAATAAAAATAAACACCTGAAGATAAATTAGTCGAATCCCATTTAATATTATAATAGCCTTGAGAAAGATATTCATTAACTAATTCGGCGACCTTTTCACCAAGTGCATTATAGATGTACAGCTTAACTCTGCTTTCTTCTGGCAATGCAAACTTTATAGTTGTTGTGGGATTAAAAGGATTGGGATAATTTTGTTGTAACGAAAATACTGCTGGTATATTTTTTCCCCGGATATTAGTTACCACTACGCCAGTTTCATTACTATAATCACTTTCTGCATCATTAGTAAAAGCTTTGATCCTATAACTATATTCATAGCCTTCACTAACAGTTTGATCTATAAATGAAATTACATTACTTGAAGTCGTATCTATTACAGAATAATTATTTTCAGTTGTCTTTCTTCTTTCAACAATAAATCCCCGCTCTCCGTTGGAATTATCCCTCCAAGCTAATTTAGCTTCTCTTGGTTTATCGAGATTTGCCGACAATTGATTTGGTGAAGGAAGGATAGTTGTAAAATTCCAACATTCCGACCAAGAACCTGATCCGCTGGCATCCTTCGCCTGTACTCTCCAGAAATATTTTGTTCCTTGATCGTTAAGTGCCACTTGTTTTGTTGTATTGAACTTAGTTGAATCAAACATCACAACATTCGTAAAATTATTATTCTTCGCAATCTGAGTATAATATATCTCAGCATTCTTTGTGTCATTCCATTTGAGTTCCACTTGATTAGTAAGATTTTTTAGCCCATTTGTTGGGTATAAAAGAGTTGGTCTTTCAGTCTCGGGCAAAGCATAAGTCGATTTTAAGATTAATCCACCATCACCTACACAAATAATATTTCCACAACCAACAAAGAAATCAAAAATTGTTATGTTTGTTCCGCTTTCAATACATTGCCAGATTTCACCGCCGTTGGTCGTTTTATAAATTATTCCACCATCACCAACAACCCAACCATTGTTACAATCGATGAAAGACACTTTTCTTAAAAAGCCATTATGTGGAAGAATTGTTTTTTGCCATGTCTTTCCACCATCTACTGTTTTCATAATAACCATATTCATTTGGGAATTTTCCCAAACTGAACCTACAACCCACCCAATTTTTTCATTAAGAAAAAAACAATCCGTATATGTATTACCAGAAGTAAACTCTGTGCATCTTTGCCAATTATTGCCGCCGTCTGTTGTTTTGAAAACCATATTTTCTGTTAACCATCCAACATTCTTATTTACGAAATAAATACTTTCAAAATTCCAAGTACCAAAATTAAATGGTAACTTATTCCAAGTACTACCGCCATCCGTTGTTTTAAGAATTGTTGAATTCCAACCAGTACAATAACCCACATCTTTGTCTGTAAACATTATCTCATTTAGTTGATTATGCGTAGGAACATTTATTTTCTCCCAGTTCTTACCGAGATCAGAGCTTCTCAATAGCCACGTTGCACTACCGTCAATACTTCCTGTAATTATCCATAAAATATTATTATAAGAATAAATTCTAATAATCCCGCCGGCCTCAGGCAGGAATTCATCATTCCAGTTTTCACCAACATCCTCCGAATGAAAGAACTGAACGTTTCTGCTTCCAATCCAAATATTATTTTTATCTATTTCTCCCACAGCCGTTAAGGAATTGTAGGTTATTTTGTTTATTCTTTTAAATTGACAGATTGAAAAGGTATCACTGACAGCCGCGTTTAGTGAGTTTGTAGAATTGCTTATTTTCATTAAACACATAGTCGATTGTAAATTGGGTATACTCCATAAAAACACATTTTGATTTGTGGTTACATCAGAAGCAATGCTGACCCAATTAATTCCACCATTAGTTGATAGATCAATATTTATTTTATCACAATTGAATCCGCTCCATTTTATTTCTTCTTGAGAACCGGCTTTCCAAACATCAGTTAATATTTCTCTCCTACAACTAGATAGCTCCGGCGGTCTTGGTGATAATACCATTGGCGAATTATAGCTCTTAGAAAAAAACTTAACACTAAAGCCAATAGAGTCGCCACAATTACCAATATCAAAGATTTTAATACCAGTTTTATCGCCCTTGAACAAAAATAAAGCAGAGCCTGTGCTATCACTTATAACAGTTCTGCCAACTTCCTGAGCAAAATTTGCTTTATTTAAATCGCCATTTTGAGCAAGACTACCGGATTGACGGAATAAATAAACTTCATCTGCTATACCTTGACCGGAACCTATATCCCCGATATTAAAGGGACAAATTCTATATACTAATAATCCCTCACCTGGTAATGAACTTTCAAAAATTGTGTTACTCTTTCTATATTCTACTAAGAAATATTCTCTAAACGAAAACGGAGTTTTTATTATATAACTGTTTCTAGTCTGAGAAGTTGACGGTTTAATAAAAAATCGTCCATCCTCTTTAATTTCATCTATATTATTTATCCAGTTACCGTAAGCTTGTTTCATATAAACACTCATATGTTGAGCGGTGACTGTTTCGCACCCCATTATATCCCACTCTCCTACAGGAGAAATCCCGTCAAAATTATAATGATATAGATCCGGCGCCCCCAGGGAATGAAACATTTCATGGCATAACACGCCCACTCCCATTGTTTTCAACAGCTCCTCTATTTGAACATTATAATTCAAAACTATTTTTCCATTAATAGTTGTATAGTTAGGATTATAAGTTAAAGCACATTGATGGGGCCATAATATGGAAGACCACCCTTCTGCATTGCCTGAGATTATAAAACAAACATTGTCCACAGTACCATTTTCATCGGAATCAATATTTAGGTTTGATGCAATCTGATCCTTAACAGCATTAATTGCATTTGCAAATAAATTTGTTTCTCTTTGATATCTTTCCGATCCATTTATTCCTCCTGAATAACCCAATGGGTTTGAGGTACAATTGTACTCCATGAAGAAATTACGCGGGTGAGTGTCTTTGTAGAAAATTACATTGGCTGTAGATTGTGGGAAAAAATATGATTTGATCTTTAATTTATTATAAGATACTTCATTGAAATAGTTATACATTGAACTGACATTATTCTTTGATGAATTAAAGAGTGAATCGTAAAAAGCATTATTTTCATTTAATTCCATTTCATCGCTAAATTTTATAAATATTACTATATTATTAAGAACCCCTTTTGTTGGTGTTAGGGTTTTGTTTATAGAGTTATTCGATTGTATATGTGGAGTTTTTAAAAGCTGATTTTTTTTTATTTCTTCAACCATTTGTGGAGGATTAATTAAATACTTTTCCAAACCAAATCTTTTATCATCATTAACGCCGACAATATAATTGGTAGGTTCTAATTTTTCATTAACTTTTGTTGCATAAACAAAATACCCGGTTTGTGGATTTTGCAATATGGTATAACCATCTTGGGTGTGAACCCAGTGGTAATATTCGTCCCCACTTACAAAACATTTTATTACTGTACCATCTGGTTGAATAATTTTTATAGGTACATTTTTAAGAGGGGCAGCCGTAACCTGTGTGAATATAAAAAAAACTATAAAGAATAATTTATTCATCCTCATCACATTTAAATAAAACCCAACTATTAATTATCGTGCAAGAAATTAATTAGTTAAGGAACATAGATAAGCGGTAAAATGTGTATCTACGTCCAAATTATTTTAAGAGAACCTATATCCTCATTTATTAAAAAAATGAGTGTATGTTTTTCATCCAGACAGTTCTGATCTATAGGACAAGAAATAATCCTTGAAAAAAATAATATTTAAAAATTGAACTGAGTGAAACGAATTTATATACGATGAATTATTGTTATAGCAGTTGGTTCGAAGTGTGATTCGGGCTAGATCAAAAAAATTTATTTTTGCAGTACTTAATTTCCTTTCTAAAAGCAATTTGCATACTCCCCTTACAGAGTAAATGTAACATAGTATTATCTTTCAGGTCTTCAAAGGGAATAATATACTTTTTTATCTTATTAAGACTAACAGTCTAATTTAATAGCTGTGTAGCTTGTTGAAGTAAAGAATTCATTATAAGTGTGACTTTTTAAAAAATATTATTTAAGAAAAGAAAATTTCGTTTTGTTAGGATTGGTTAAAAGTAGTGTTATAAAAAAATCATTTTCTTCCCAAAAGTGAATCTTTAGATAAAATATTTGTATGAGGTATGGTTTATTAAAGAAGTAATTCATTTATTTAAAATGAATTACTGCAATAATTGTGGAGGTGGCGGGAGTCGAACCCGCGTCCGAAATTACAATCCTATGAACGTCTACACACATATTCTGTCTTTTAACTTCATCCCGACAGCATTGACAAACAAATTATGCCGGGACTATTCCGAAATAAGTTTCGCCTCTTCTATCCGGAAGTTCGATTTGGCTATCATACCAAACGACGTTCTTTCAACCCCAGGTATGAATGAAGCTGAAGAACGGCTGCGTTAATTACGCAGCTAAAGCGTAGTTATATTCGCCTTTTATTTTTTTTACCGTCGTTTTACGTGTCTACGGAGAACACGGTGCGCAGTTCAAAGAACAAATAATCCCGTCGAAGCCAATGTCACCCCCGTTTAATAATTGAGAATGAAGAACTATTTCTTCCACTCAATATCAGGGTGTTTGGATGAAAAATTTTCAAATCGTGCAAGAACAAACAATAGATCTGAAAGACGGTTCAAATATATCTTTATTTCTGAGTTTATCATATCAACTTTTGAAAGAGAAATAACTTCCCTTTCTGCTCTTCTGCAAACTGTTCTTGCATGATGTAATAACGCGGCGCCTTTTAATCCGCCGGGTAAAATAAAATTTTTTAATGGTGATAATTTCTTATCAATCTTATCAATCAATCCTTCAATGCGTTTTGTGTTCACTTCATTAATCCGTAGAATAGAAAAATTTTTACTGCCTTTATATTCCGGAGACGCTAGATCAGAGCCCAGATTGAACAATTCATGCTGTATACTGCTTAAAATCTTGTTGAGTTCCTTATTTTTTATTTCAGTAACAGCTACTCCTAAAATTGAATTTAATTCATCAACTGTTCCATATGATTGAATTCTTAGATCATCTTTCCAAACTCTTTTCCCGCCGAAGAGAGATGTTTTCCCTTTATCGCCGGTTTTTGTATAAATTTTCATTTAGTTTAACTTATTTCAGAAGTACTAATTTTTATTTTTTTTTCGGCTGATTTAATAAATAAAACAGAATGATCAGAAAGAGCTTTCTTCTTTATCAATGCTAATCCGATTTGCGGATTAACAAGTCCGGGTGAAGATACCGTCGTCAATTCGCCCCATTCGTTTCCTGCTTCGTCTATTATCATTAAGGGAGTAATAATATTTAAGGGTTCGTTAATTGTAATTTTAACCAACTTCCGTTGCACTTTATCATATGTATCAAGACGTGCAATTACCTCTTGACCGATGTAACAACCTTTTTTAAAACTTATTTCATTTATCAAATTAACTTCGTGTGGATTTGTCGAATCATTTATCTCGTTAGGATAAGACGGTATAAAGTTCTCGATTCTAAAAACATCGTAAGCATTTTCTCCTACAACAGATAAGTCGAATACACTCTTCATGTTTGAAAGATACTCTAAGAAATCAATACATTTTTCTTTATCAATTAAAATTCTATAAATATTATTACTATCAAGTCCCTGTTCAATAAAATAATAGAATTTAAAGCCATCAATTTCACTGACTCTTACTGAGTCCTTATCAGCAGAATCAATCTCCTCTCCGACAAGCATTGTAATAAAAGAATTGCATTGTTTACCGATTAATTCCAGAATGACAAAACTTTCCGATACATCACGTGTAATTATATCTTCAGTAATTATGAATTTGTTCAACCAGCTGAAAAGTCGCTTATCATAATCACTGTTTCCGATTAAATAAAAATTATTTCCAAGATTTAATAAAGTTGATCTCGAAATGAATCTGCCTTTTTCATTTAGGAAAAGTGTATTTCTTTTCTCAAACAATTTTAAATCTTTAATTGTGTTTGTTGATACCCGATGCAAGAAATCTAGAACATCCTTGCCTGTCATTTCGATTATTGTAGAATTTAATTTTATTCTAATACCAATACCATTTTTCAATGATTCATACTCATCATGGGCTGAATAAAAAAATTGTACGGAATTTCCTTCTTTTTTTAATCCCGGAAATTTTTTTGTAAAATATTCGGTAATTGTTAACAAATTATTATTCTCCTGAAACATTCAGAACCTTTCTAATATCATTAATATTTTCTAAACCAGCGTGGGTTTTTATCTGTTATATACAGTTGTCTTTTCTCGCTCCAATAAAAAGGAATTGAATCTAGAATACGAATTGATGCATAAAGTGAATCCTTTATATTTTTCCCTGTAGTAAAACGATATTCATAATAATCGGGATATTTATCGTTGTTAATGTTTGCTAGTGTTCTTTTGTGTACGAGAGCTAAATACGTTTCCATAAGATGAGGTGGGTTTCTCCAACCATCTGTTAAAAAGAAATTATAATTCCTATGACCGGAGATAATACCATCTTCAAAATTCAGTTCAACATACTTCATGTTTTTTTCTTTCCAATTCTTAATCGTCATACTATTAAATCCGCCGTGAATCGGGACTTCTGATTCCCATACTTTGCTGAATTCACTATCTTTACATTCAAAAAGAGTAAGCCAAATAAATGTTGTACCGAGTTTTGTGCTATCTAAATTGATATAGCTTGATTCAAACCCAATGATATTTTTCGGTTCAATATTACGTTCGCTTAACTTTGATTTAGCAATTACACAAAGAACATAATTAGCACCATCCTTAAAATAAATTACTGCCGGTTTTGGTATATTATAAGTTAATGTCCTATCGAACATAACGAGGTATGTCCCGCGATCATTATTACTAAGTACATATTCTTTCAAAGCGATAGTATCACACGGAAAACGATTCTTCGTTTGTTCTTTTTCTACACCAATCTTATACTCTTGTATTTGTTCATCTTTAGTATTCGATGTAGCCGCGTCTCCGCCCTCTCCCTGCTTTGATGTACATGAGTAAATTAATAATCCCAAAAGAGAGAACACTATAAACATTTTATAGAGTTTCATCTCGTTTATCCTTAATTGTTATTAAATATTTTCTATTAACTTTTAGAAAACTCATCAAGAAAATATGCTGAGGCATATAATCCTTTTTCAAAATTTTCTAAAAGGAAATGCTCGTTTGGAGAGTGAATGTTATCACTATCCAAACCTAATCCCATTAATACTGCTGGAGCCTTCAATATTCTCATAAAATCTACAACGATAGGAATAGATCCTCCTTCGCGTGTAAAAACGGTTTTCTTACCAAATGCTTTTTCAACAGCGTTAGCTCCGGCCATCAATGCTTTACTTCCCAATGGAACCATTACCGGATAACCGAAATGTAACGTTCTTACTTCCACTTTAATACTTTTTGGTGATAATGCCTTGATATGATTTGTAAATTCCTTTGCAATTTTTAACGGTTCCTGTTTTGGAACCAATCTCATACTGATCTTAGCCATTGCCTTAGACGGTAAGACAGTCTTTGCTCCTTTTTCTGTAAAGCCGCCGATTATACCGTTACAATCCAAAGTAGGACGGGTCCACAATCTTTCTAAAGTTGTAAATCCTTTTTCACCTTGTAATTCTTTAACACCAAGATCTTTTGCGTATTCTTTATCAGATAGTTTTAATCTTCTAAAATTTTCCTTTTCTTCTTTGGATAATTGCAGTACATTTTTATAAAAATTTGGAACAGTTACTTTACCGTTCTTATCATGAAGCTTAGAAATGATCTTAGCTAATTCATTTATCGGATTAGCAACCGCACCGCCGAAACTGCCGGAATGAAGATCACGATCTGCTGCAGTTACCTCAACTTCCATGTAGAGCAATCCTCTTAATCCGTATGTAATTGTCGGAACGCCTTTTGCGTACATGCTTGTATCCGAGATTAAAATAGTATCGCATTTTAGTAATTCCTGTTTCTCTTTTATGAACACGCCAAGATTTTCACTTCCAATTTCCTCTTCACCTTCGAATAAAAATTTAATATTTACAGGAGGCTCACCCACTGTCTTAAAATATGCTTCAACGCTT
>Ga0182021_10002203_pt1 | contig 22716 bp, 17 predicted proteins | sample 612E3MmetaG_FD_120493 | JGI IMG/M metagenome (GOLD analysis project Ga0182021, IMG submission 120493) | Permafrost microbial communities from Stordalen Mire, Sweden - 612E3M metaG (Illumina Assembly) | ecosystem: Environmental > Terrestrial > Soil > Wetlands > Permafrost | place: Sweden... | reverse complement strand
ATCGGTCGCTTCGGCCGGTAGTACAGGGCGATCAGCCCGCCGCCCAGCATGCCGAGGCTGAACAGTCCGACCATGAGGCCCCACAACGCGGGGCTCTGTTGGCGAGCGGTGATCGCCAGTGGGCCGAGCACCTGCAGCGGAGCGATGGTCACGAACAAGACGAGCATGGCGCGCAGCATCATCACCCACAGCCAGGTGCGCGAGCGTACCTCGCGCCAGCCGTCGCTCAGCTCGGCCAAGAAGGTCGCCGGCGCCCTGGTGCGCAGCAGCGGCGGCACGCGCAGGGTCAGTAGAAACCCGGCGCTCACGAGAAAGGTGAGGGCGTCGAGGCCGAGGGTCCCGCCGGCGCCGATCAGGGCGACGAGGATTCCCGAGATCGACGGTCCGACGAACCAGCCGAAGCCGTCGGCCATGCCGCGAAGGGCGTTGGCCTCCTGCAGGCGGTCGGACGGCACGATCTGCTGGATCAGCGCGGTGTAGGCGGGAAAGAAGAAGGCGTCGCCGCAGCCGTAGACGAAGCCCAGCAGGGCGAGGCTCCAGACCTGGGCCCGGCCGCCGAGCAGCAGGGCGGCGATGATGGCCATGGTGACGAAGCGCGCCAGGTCGGAGGCGATCATCATCCACTCGCGCCGCAGGCGGTCGGACCAGACGCCGCCGACCAGCGTGAAGAGGACCATGGGCAGCGAGAAGGCGGCCATGACGAGACCGACGTCGGTGCCGGAGTGGTGAAGGTCGAGCACGCCGAAGGTGAGCGCCACGGGGAACAGACCGTCGCCCAGCAGCGAGACGGCCTCGCCGATGAACAGGTTGCGGAAGTTGCGCAGGCGCAAGACGTCGAGGCGAGCGGGCAGTCTCATGGCGCCAGTCTATCGGACGCCGCGGACGCGCCTCGTTTGCGAGCTCGCCCTGGCGCGCAGATCCGGTCGGTCGCCGGTGGTCAGGCGCGCCGGCGCCCGCCGGGGCCGCTGCCGACCTCGCGGCCGATCGCCTCGATGCGGCCCTGCAGGCAACCGCGACACATCTCGGCGGTCTCGTTCACGCAGGCCTTGTCGGGGTAGATCTCGTAGCGCAGGCGGTACTCCGGCGGCGTCAGGTTAGGCATGACGATGTTGGCGCCGCGCTGCAGCCCCAGCTCGCGGCCGTCGATCTTGTTGATCGTGGCGAGCGCCGTGGTGCTGGGGATGTTGGCTTCGGGGCAGACGAGACGGGTGAGCGCCACCACCTTGTAGACGGTCAGCTCGTCACTGGGGATCTGTTCGTCGGGCGCTATGCGGCGCGCCCAGGAGAGGTCGCCGAGCGGCGTCGCCGGGTGCGCGATGTACGGACCCACGCCGATCATGTCGAGATCGAGGTCGCGGAAGGCGTCGATGTCGTCGGCGACGCTCGCCCAGGTCTGTCCCGGGATGCCGACCATGATGCCGCTGCCGGGTTCGTAGCCCAGCCGGCTGAGAGTGCGCAGAATGGCGAAGCGGTCGGACCGTCGCCCGGGAAGATCGGGATGGATCAGCCGGTAGAGCTCGTCGTCGGAGGTCTCAAAACGCAGCAGGTAGCGGTCGGCGCCGGCGCTCCGCCAGACCTCGAGGTCGGCGTCGGGACGCTCGCCGAGGCTGAGCGTGACCGCCAGACCGGTCTCGCCCTTGATGCGGGCCACGACGTCGGCCATCCAGTCGGTGTGGATGCCGTAGTCCTCGCCGGACTGCAGCACCACCGTGCCGTAACCGTACTCTTCAGCCTTGCGCGCGCAGTCGAGGATCTCGTCGAGGCTCATGCGGTAGCGCTCGATCTCGCGGTTGGCGGCCCGCAGGCCGCAGTACCCGCAGGCCCGCACGCAGTAGTTCGAGAACTCGATCAGGCCGCGCAGGTGGACCTCGTTGCCCACGTGGCGCCGGCGGGTCTCGTCGGCGACCCGCCAGAGCTCCGCGAGGCGCGACGGGTCGTCCTCGCGCAGCCAGGTCAGAATGGCCGCCCGGTCGAGGGGGGTGTCGGTCGCTGTCTTTCGCAGGGCGCCGGTGTCCATGTCGGTCTCCACCGATCGATGTGACTTCGTCTCCGCGCCCATCATTATCCCCGAAAGCTCAGCGGCCGTCCTCCCCTCGGCGTTCGGGCACCCCAACAGGGGCAGGCGCGCTAGATCTTGCTGGCGTCCGCGGTCTGCGCGTCGGGCTCGTTGAACAGGACGCTCGACAGGTAGCGTTCGCCGGTGTCGCACAGCACGGTGACGATCAGCTTGCCCTGGTTCTCGGGCCGCCGTCCCACGTCCCAGGCCGCCCAGGCGTTGGCGCCGGCGGAGATGCCGACGAGGATGCCCTCTTCGGTGGCGAGGCGGCGAGCGGTCGTGATGGCCTCGTCGTTGCCGACCTTGATGACCTCGTCGTAGATCGCGGTGTTCAGGACCTTGGGGACGAAGCCGGCGCCGGTGCCCTGGATCTTGTGGGGAGCCGGCTGTCCGCCAGAAAGCACCGGCGAGGCGGCGGGCTCGGCCGCATAGACCTTCACGGCCGGCTTGCGCTGCTTGAGGATCTCGCCGACGCCGGTCACCGTGCCGCCGGTGCCGACCGCGGCCAGGAAGATGTCGATCTTGCCGTCGGTGTCCTTCCAGACCTCTTCGGCGGTCGTCTGGCGATGGATCTCGGGGTTGGCGGGGTTTTCGAACTGCTGCGGAATGAAGGCGCCGGGGTGCTCGGCGAGCAGCTCGGTGGCGGCCGCGATGGCGCCCGACATGCCCTTGGCGCCCGGCGTGAGCACGAGCTCGGCGCCGTAGGCCTTGAGCAGTGCGCGGCGTTCGAGGGTCATCGTGTCGGGCATCGTGAGGATCAGGCGATAGCCGCGGGCGGCGGCGACCATGGCCAGGGAGATGCCGGTGTTGCCGCTGGTGGGCTCGATCAGGGTCGACTTGCCGGGGGTGATGAGGCCGGCCTTTTCGGCGGCGACGATCATCGACAGGCCGATGCGGTCCTTGACGCTGCCCCCCGGGTTGAACGACTCGAGCTTGCCGAGGATCGTCGCGCCGGAGTCTTTGGACAGCGCCTGCAGCTTGACGAGCGGCGTGCCCCCGATCAGGTCTGAGATGTTCTCTGCGTAGGTCATCTGTCTCTCCATGTCCGGGTGTTTGGTCCCTCAGCACATTATAACGCAGTATTCCTATCAACAAACACTTGTATCGCCCAGTATGCCCCAGGCCGTGCCGCGACGCAAGTGTGTGACGAAGGCGACGCCCGCCGCCCAGAACGTCGGCCGCGGGCACCGGACGAGATGTTGTCGGAGGCATCTCCGCGGCGACCTGTGCCTGTGATCGGGGTGGCGCCCACAGCGACCTGGGTCGGTGGCGGAGGGGTCGCCGCGGCGACCTGAGCCTTTGACCCGAGGGACGGCCGCAGCGACCTGTGCCTACTTCAGCTGGGTCGCCCTGCGCGCCTGCCACAGGGCCAGCGCGCCGGTCACCGTGGCGAATGCCAGGACCACGGCGAGGCCGACGAGCAGAGGACCCGCGCGCCAGCCGTCGATAAGGACCGAGCGCATGGCGTTGAAGACGTAGGTCGTCGGGTTGATGTCGGTGGCGACCTTGAGCCAGCTCGACGTGATGTACTGCCTGGGCACGAAGGTCGCCGACAGGAAGATCAGCGGAAAGAAGATCAGCGTGGCCGCCTGCGTCGCCGCGCCGTTCTTGGTGCGCAGCGCGACGAACACCGCAAAGCCCGAGAAGGCCATACCCCACAGGAACGCGAACACCAGCACGACCAAGAGCCCGGCCGGCCCGGTCGCGCTGCCCAGGCCCATGATGAGGGCCAGCACCAGGATCACCACGACCTGCGCCACGAGAATGATGCCGCCCGCCACGATCGGCCCCCAGATCAGCGCCAGCCGGTTGGTCGGCGTGAGCACCAGCTTGGTGAAGTAGCCGGAACCGATGTCGCGGATGAACGCCTCGCCGGCCAGGGTGGCCCCGCCGATGGCCGCCGAGACGATGGCCACCGGCAGAATGAAGGCGAGGTAGCTGCCGTGAAACCCGGGCAGACGGGCGACCGACGACAGTCCCGCGCTGTAGACGAACAGAAAGAACACGGCGATGGCAAATCCCGGGATGATGGCCGCCGGCTGGCGCAGGTAGGTACGCAGCGAGCGCACGATGAGAATGAAGAAGTCGGTCATCGCGTCACCGTCGCGGGCGCCGGCTCGCCGGCCTCGCGCTCGCGGGCGTGGTCCACGGTCTCGCCGGTGGCCCGCAGGAACACGTCGTCGAGCGAGGGCCGGTCGATCGACAGCCCGCGCAGCGGGACCGACGCCTGGTCGAGCGCCCGCACGATGCCGGGCACCTCGCGCGCCGCGACGGGAAAGTAGCAGCGCAGGACGCCGTCGCTCAAACGGCACTGGGGCGCCACGCCGGCGAGCACGCTCGCCGCTCGTTCGGCGCCGTCCGCCGTCTCGAAACTGAGCTCGACGACCTCTTCGCCGAGGCCGCGCTTGAGCTCGGCCGGGGTGCCCTGGGCTACGATGCGCCCGTGGTCGATGATCGCTACGTGGCCGGCCAGCTTGTCGGCCTCTTCGAGATATTGCGTGGTCAGGAAGATCGTCATGCCCTGCTCTGAGTTCAAGCGCCGGACTTCGTTCCAGATGTCGATGCGGCTGGCGGGGTCGAGGCCCGTGGTGGGTTCGTCGAGAAAGAGCACGAGAGGATCGTGAGCCAGGGCCAGCGCGAGGTCGAGGCGCCGCTTCATGCCGCCGGAGTAGTCACCCACGCGCTTCCTGGCGTCGACGTCCTCGAGGCCGACCGTCGCGATCAGGCGCTCGGCGATCTGCCGGGCGGGCCCCGTCGAGGTGCCGAAGAGCTGGGCCTGCAGGACGATCAGCTCGCGGGCCGTCATCAGCGGGTCGAGCCCGACCTCCTGCAGCGCGACGCCGATCGCTCGGCGGACCTTGCCCTGCTGGCGGCGTACGTCGAAGCCGGCCACGCTGGCGCGCCCCGCCGACGGGGCGAGGATGGTCGCCAGCATCTTCACGAGGGTGGACTTGCCGGCTCCGTTGGCGCCCAGGAATCCGAAGATCTCACCCGACGGGATCTCGAGGTCGACGCGGTCGACGGCCCGCAGATCGCCGAACTGGCGGGTGAGCTGCTCGACCGCGATACTGCGGTCGACGCCCGGCGTTCTCGCTGCAGAGGCTGTGGTCACGGCCGCTCCCCCCTGGTGTCGGGCGCCCGGAAGCGTCCATCGGTCAGAATGCGCACGAGGCCCTGCGGTGTTTCTCGTTGTAGCGCTGGTGGTAGTCCTCGGCCCGGAAGAAGTCGCTTGCCGGGGAGATCTCGGTGACGATCGGCCGCTGGTCGTGGCGCTGCGCCTGGAGATGCTCCAGCACAGCGCGCGCCGCCTGCTGCTGGGCGGGCGTCTCAGCGAAGATCGCCGACCGGTACTGCCTGCCGACATCGGGTCCCTGGCGGTCGCGCGTCGTGGGGTCGTGCAGCGCGAAGAAGGTCTTGACGAGCTCCTCGTAGGAGATCGTCTGGGGATCGAAAGTGACTCGCACGGCTTCGGCGTGGCCGGTCGTGCCGGTGCAGACGTCGTGGTAGGTCGGGTCGCGTGTCTGGCCACCCGTGTAGCCCACCTCGGCGTCTACCACTCCGGGCACCTTGCGAAAGCGCTCCTCGACTCCCCAAAAGCATCCTGCGGCGAACGTGGCTGTCTCTGTCATGGTCGCTCGACCTCGCTCGGTCTTTCGGCTTGCGGGCGGCCGCCCAGGCGGCCGCCCGCAAGCCGGCTGGTGGCTGTCGTCCCCGCCATGGTTCCCTGGGTCCGGGCGATCCACGCCCGGGGCGCCGGCCGGTGGCCACGACGATCGACGCACGAGAGCACCCGCCGCAGCGTTGCGGGAGCCGGTGGCGTAGACTACTCCCGTACTCAAGCGGGAGGGGGTCCCACCATGACTCGTGTAGCGCCGCGGCCCGGGCGACGCCTGCTCACGCTGTGCCTTTTGTGTGCGGCCCCGGCGGTCCTTGGGCTGTGCGCCGCGTCGGCCGATGCGTCCGGTGCGGCCGGCGCTTCCGGCGGGGCGCCCGTCTGGGTGGCGAGTGCGCCGGGGCCCGGCGGCGCGGCGGCCGCGGGCCGCGTCGTGGTGCGCGATGCCGGCAGCGGCGCGCTCTATGTGGCCGGCGACGCGCGTGTCTCGGCCACAGCCAGCGAGATCATGGTCGTCAAGTATGATGCGGCCGGCGGGCAGCAGTGGGTCGCGAGCTACGGCGCCGGCGCCGCCGGGCCCCAGACGGCGGTCGCGGGCGCGATCGACAAGGCCGGCGACTTCATCGTGCTCTGTGCGGTGGATCGCTCGCGGACCGGCGGCGACTGGGCCGTGCTCGAGTATCGCCCCAACGGCACGCGACGGTGGGCCACCACCATCTCCGGAGCGGGCGCCGGCAACGACGTTCCGGGCGCTCTCGCGGTCTGTCCGTCGGGCGCGATCTACGCAGCCGGGGGGCTGTGCGCGGCTGGTGGCGGTTCAGATGCGGCGGTCGTGAGGCTCACCGCGGCCGGCAAGGTCGTCTGGCGGCGCGCGCTCGCCGGCGGCAAGCACGGTGCCGCCCGGTTCTCGGCCCTCGGCCTCGACGGCGCCGGGCGCGTGTACTGCGCCGGTACGGCGACGGGCGCCGCGGCTCCCGGCGCCGACTGCCTCCTCTCGGCCTGGTCGCCGGCCGGCCGGCGGCTGTGGGCCGTCAAGTGGGGCGGCGCGGCGCATCTGGCCGACGGCGTCGACGATCTCGTGGTCACCGCGGCCGGCAAGGCCTACGCGGTCGGCTGGTTCGGCACGACTTCGGGCTCGTGCGCCATGATCCGTCAGTACGACGCCGGCGGCCGCTGCCTGTGGCAGAGCACCTACACCACGAAGGGCGGCGGTCGCGACCGGTTCGTGGCGGCCGGCCTGCTGCCGCACGGCGGCCTTGTGGCGACCGGCAGCTTCGTCGGCACGGCGACCGGCGACAGCAACATCGTCACCGTCGGCGTCGGGGTTCAAGGGGCGTCACTGTGGCGGCAGATCTGGGACTCGCCGCACTCTCTGGGCGGTTTCTCGGACGACCAGGCTCAGGACGTGGCGGTCGACGCCGGCGGTCATGTGTTCGTGTGCGGCAGCGTGCCGAGCGGCGTGACCGCGGGGACCGACTTCGCCGTCCTGGCCTACACGGCTGCGGGTGCGCCGCTCTGGAACGCGGCGCTCACGTGGGACGGCGGCGCCGGCGACGACACCGCCTGGGCCCTGGCGCCGGCGCCCGGCGGCGTGGTCGTTACCGGGCAGGCGCGGCCGCCCGGCGGCCAGTTCCAGATGACCACCGCGGATCTGTCGTACTGAACTGCGGGTCGGCCGGGTAGAACCTCGCCGACCGGTTGTCGTGCGACCAGGCGAGCGCGGCCGGCCGGCCGCGCTCGCCTGGTCGCACGACAACGCCCCCACGCGGGAGGCTCCCGATGCCCGTTTTCGAGTGGCGCAGCACCGTCCCGTTCTCAGCCGACGAGGTCTACGCCTGGCACATGCGGCCGGGCGCGTTCGAACGGCTGAGCCCGCCCTGGCAGTACACTCGTGTCATCGAGCGCGGCGGCGACATCGAGCACGGCGGCACGCTGGTGTTCGAGTATCGCACCGGTCCGCTGCGAGGCCGCTGGGTGGCGGTGCACGGCGACGCCGAACCGGGGCGGCGGTTCAGCGACCGTCAGCTTCACGGCCCGTTCGCGGAATGGGAGCACACTCACTCCTTCATCCCCGATGGTCCCGACCGGAGCGTGATCGAGGATCACATCGAGTTCCGCCTGCCGCTCGGCGCCACCGGCGACGTGTTCGGAGGCATCCCGGCCGGCCGGTTTCTCGAGCGTCTCTTTCGCTTTCGCCACGAACGCACGCTGGCCGACCTCACACGCCACGCGGCGCATGCCGGCGAGCCCCGCCTGCGCGTCGGCGTGACCGGCGCCACGGGTCTTGTCGGCTCTCAGCTCGTCGCCTTTCTCCAGAGCGGCGGACACACCGCCGTACGCATCGGACGCGGGCTCCCCGAGCGCCCGGGCGACATCATGTGGAATCCGGCCACCGGCAAGCTGGCGGCGGCGTCGCTCGACGAGCTGGATGCTGTCGTCCACCTCGCCGGCGAGAACACGGGCCACCGCTGGACCGGCGCCCAGAAGGAACGCATCGCGGCCAGCCGCCGGCAGAGCACGGCGCTGCTCGCCGGCACGATGGCCGCCATGAAGCGGCCGCCGCGGGCGCTGCTGTCGGCCTCGGCGGTCGGCTACTACGGCGCCGACTGTGGTGACGCCGTGCTGACCGAGACCGGCGCGCCGGGCTCCGACTTTTTGGCCGGCGTCTGTCGCGAGTGGGAGGCGGCCCTCTCACCGGCGAGCCGCGCGGGTATCAGGGTCGTGCCCATGCGGTTCGGCGTCGTACTGGCGGCCGCCGGCGGGGCTCTGGGGCGCATGCTGCCGGCTTTTCGCGCCGGCGCCGGCGGCCCGTTCGGCTCGGGCGACCAGTGGCTGAGCTGGATCGGCCTCGACGACGTGATCGGCGTCATCGACGGCCTGCTGTTCGCCGAGACGATCGACGGAGCCGTGAATGTGACGAGTCCCCTGCCGTTGCCCAACCGCGAGTTCGTGCGGACGCTGGGGCGTGTGCTGCGCCGGCCGGCGGTGCTGCCCCTGCCGGCGGTGGCCGTGCGGGCGCTGTTCGGCGAGATGGGTGAGGTCATGCTGCTCGGCGGGCAGCGTGTCGTGCCCGAGCGGCTCGACAAGGCGGGCTTCGCGCTGCGGTACCCCGAGCTCGAGTCCGCGCTGCGCGTCGAGCTCGGGCGACTCACGGCCTGAGGCGAGCCCAGAGCGAGCGCCGAGGGGCGGCGCGGCGATCAGCCGCGCCGCCCCTCGGCGCAGCGGCCCTACGACGTCGGCGGTTCCTCTGGCGCGGGTCGCTCAGGCGCTGCCTCGGCGGGGGGTGTCGCCTGGGCCGGCGGCCAGCCAGCCGGCGGCGTCCAGCCCGGCGGCGGCCAGCTTCCGGGAGCCGGCCATCCCTGAGCTTGCGTCCATTCCGGCGGCGGCGTGCCAGCCGGCGGCGTCCAGCCCGGCGGCGGCATCCAGCCGGGCGGCGGTGGCGCCTGTGGCGGCATCGGCGGCGGCGTCCATCCTCCCGTCGGACGAGGCGGCAGTGGGCCGTTGGCCGGTGCAGGACCGCTTCGTCGAGCCTGGCGCCACTCGTTGACGAGAGTGAGTGCGGCGCCGAATCCCGTTGCGGTGGCGACCAGGACGGCCAGTCCTCCGATCACGGGCACGAGCGACACGAGGCTGACCAGGACGGCGCCCACGATGGCCGCCACCACGACGTTGTCGCGGTAGCGCTCCGACGACGACAGGATGAGCCGGCCGAGCAGCGCGGCGACGCCGACGAAACAGAACAGCAGCACGGCCGGCAGGGCGATGCCCGCCGGCACGACCACGACGAGCCCGACTATCGTGATGGCCAGGACGAGCAGCAGCACGCCGGCGAGCAGCAGTCCGAGCAGGCCCCAGCCGAACGACGGCCAGAACCTCAGGCGGACGCGCTCGCCGACGCGCGTCACCGCCCGGGGAAAGAGCGCCGACACGACCAGCGCGACGATCGGCAGGAACAGCAGCTGCCACCAGCCGGCGACCACTCCGATCGGCCGCACGACGGCACTCGACACCGCCGCCCGTAGTACGGCGCCCAGATGGAATCCCGTGACCTGGACGGTCCTGCCGTGGATCGTGGCGCCCGGTTCGGTCGTGAGGCGGCCGCCGACGACGACGACGCTCGAGTCCTGCGCGCTGTGACCGGCGCCGACGACGGCGGTGGACTCGATCGTGGCGTCGCCGTCGACCACGACGACGCTGCGCGCGACGGTTCCGCCGATGACGGCGTTGCCGTGGACCACGACAACGCTCTCAGCCGTCTGGCCCTGAGCCAGCGTGTAGTCCTGGAAGCGCACGACGGCGTTGCCGTTACTGGCGGCCGGCGAGGCGGCGGCGAGCGCCGGCACGACTAGGGTGAGCAGCAGGAGCGTACCGGCGGCGCTCGCCGCCAGCGCGCTCGTCCTGACCGGGCGACGCATCGATCTCATGGCTGTTCCTCCTGTGCGGGGGATTCCCCGTCGGTGTGTGGGAGCGGAGCGGCGGCGTTGGGCGCCTGGTCTGCGGCCTGGAGCGGTGGTGCGGCGAGGTCGGGCGTCGGGGCCGCCGGCTCAGGCGACGTGGGGCCGGCAGGCGCGGCAGGCGGCACGTCGCCTGTGCCTGTCGGGCCGGCGACCGGCGGAGCCGGCGACGCGGCGAACACGGGCGGCCACTGCGCCCATGGCGCGCCGCTCCACGGGCCGCTCGACCACGTCGCGCCGGGTTGCGCGGCGGGCGGTTGCGCCGGCTGCGGCGGGTACGGCGACGGCGGGTAGTAGAGCCAGCCATAGGGCGGCCGGTCCGCCTGCGGCGGGCCCGGCGACGGCGGGGCCGCAGGCCTCGCCGTCGGGTCTGCAAGCTCTGCGACCAGGCTTGCAGGCTCTGCGGCCGGGCTCGCCGCCGCAAAGGTGGGCCGCGGCGCCCTGTCGGGTGTCAGCAAGCCGCCGGCCACGCCCCGCCACAGCGCCGCGAGGCCGTTGCACGCATGAAACGAGACGACGGCGAGAAGCAGGCCGAGCGGTACGAGCAGCAGGGCTTGCCAGAGCTTGTCGACGGTCCAGACGCCGAAGTAGATGCCGTGGTGGACGATCCCGTCGGCGCCGCTCGAGTGCACGTAACGGTAGTAGAACGGCGCCCCCAGGAATCCCAGGGAGCTGGCGCCCAGGCCGACCACGACGACGAATGACAACAGACCAAGCGGAAACTTGACGAAGAGAAAGGCGAGGTCCTTCCAGGTGGCGCTCGAGGTGAAGTGGGCCTTGATGCGCGGCCAGGCGCCCTCGGCGCGGCGCCAGGGCTGGGGCGACGGCCCGAGCCGGGTACCCAGAAGGCCGTCGGCGAGCGAGCGCTCGAAGGCGGCAAAGGCCCACCAGCAGGCGGCCGTCAACCCGAGGATGAAGATGCCGACCCAGATGATGACGAGACTGATGCCGATCGACAGGCAGACGGTCAGAAAGACGAAGTAGAACAGTCCCAGCGGGAACGAAAGGCCGAGGTAGAGGAGGTTGAGCCAGCTCTGCGGCCGTGCGACGACGCCGAAGAATCGAGCCAGCGGCGAGCGGACCGGGCCGCGCGACGAGTGGGCGGGAGTGCCGGTGCCGGCGCCGGCGCCGGTCGCGGGGGCGGCGCCGGGCTGGGGAAGCGCCGCCGTGTTCCTTGTCTCCGCTCGCCGAGCCTCCGACATGCCGTCTGCCTTCCTGGCGATAATTGCCGCGAATCTGCCTTCACCCTAACCGTCTCCTCATAGACTGTCGTCGCCCCGCGGGGGGAGCTTGCGGTCAACTGCGGGGGGATGTTCAAGGCCAAGCGGTTCTCGCCGCTACGCGCCGGCCGGCGCGACCAGGCCGATGTCGTAGGCGAGAATCACGGCCTGCGTGCGGTCGCGCAGGTCGAGCTTGAAGAAGATGCGCTTGATGTGGGTCTTGACGGTGCCCTCGCTGAGGAACAGCTTCTCGGCGATCTCGCGGTTCGACAGGCCCTGGGCGATCAGGCCGAGAACCTCGCGCTCGCGGTCGGTCAGTCCGTCGAGGGCGGTCGGCGACGGTCTGTCGATCGCCGGCCGCCGGGCGAACTCGCCGATCAGCCGCTTGGTGACCGACGGCGACAGCAGGGCCTCGCCGGCGGCCACCACGCGCACGCCGGCGATGAGGTCCGTGGCCGGCGTGCGCTTGAGCAGGAACCCGCTGGCGCCGGCGCGCAGCGCCTCGTAGACGTACTCGTCGAGGTCGAAGGTCGTCAGCACCAGCACGCGCGATGAGTCGGTGCGCCTCAGAGCGACGATCTCGCGGGTCGCGTCGAGGCCGTTCATGCCGGGCATCTGGATGTCCATGAGCACCACGTCGGGGTCGAGCCGTTTGACCTGCTCGACGGCCGCGGCGCCGTCGCCGGCCTCGCCGACCACGACAAGGCCGTCCTCACTTTCGAGGATCATGCGCAGGCCTGAGCGCACCATCTGTTCGTCGTCGACCAGCACGATGCGGATCGTGTCGTCAACAGTCATCGCTACCTCCTGTCCCGTTCGTGCCGCCGGTCGGCCCCACTCCCCGCTGCAGCGTGCCCGTGCCGTCGAGCGGCAGCCGCGCCAGCACGCGAAACCCGCCGTCGGGGCGCGGCCCCACTTCGAGCTCGCCGCCGAACAGAGCGACGCGCTCGCGCATGCCCAGCAGGCCGCGGCCGCCGCTAAGTCGCTGGTTGAACTGGCCGGCCGCCGGCCGGCCGCCGCCGTCGTCTGCACACTCGATCTCGAACCAGTCGCCGTGGCAGCTCAGCCGGACGCTCGCGCGCGCTCCGCTGCCGGCATGCTTGAGCGTGTTGGTCAGGGCTTCCTGCACGATCCGGTAGCCTGAGCGATCGAGGCTCGAGGGCAGGTCGACGTTCGTGCGTCGGTCGTCGACCGTGACCGCGACGCCGGCTTCGCGCACCTGGGCGACGAGGCCGGGCATGTCGGCGAGGCCCGGTTGCGGACCGAGCTCCTCGCGGTCGCCGGCCTCGGCCCGCAGGATACCCAGCAGGCGCTCGATGTCGCCGAGCGCCTGGCGGCCGGTCGCCTCGATCGACCCGAGCGACTCGCGGACCGTCTCCGGCCTGGTGTCGAAGACGCGCTGCGCCGCGCCGGCCTGCAGTACGACGACGTTCAGGGCGTGGCCGACGACGTCGTGCAGCTCGCGAGCCAGGCGGCTGCGTTCGAGGGCGACCGCCTCCTGGGCGCGCATCTCGAGATCGTGGAGATAGAGATCGGCGCGCTCGCGCTCCGCGCGGGCGCGCTCCCGGGCCTCGCGCACGTTCTCGCGGTAGGCGTGCAGGATCACGCCGGCCAGCCACACCGCCGAAAAGCCGAACCACGAAGCGGCGGCAAACCACGGCGACACACTGTCCCGAACGAGGAGGATGGCGAAGATCACGATGAGGACGATCGAGGCCATCATGCCCGACAGGAGGCTCCGCCAGATGTCGCTGCGTGAAGCCACGACGAAGAGCGCGATGGCGCCGCACCAGTAGCCGACGTTGATCGCCGGCTCAGCGAATGCGGCGCCCAGCATCGAGGCGACGCCGATGATCGCGAACACGACCCTGGGGTGGCTGCGCACGGCGGCGAGAGGCAGCGTCATGGCCAGCAGCAGGACGGCGCCGACCGCGTCGAGCCCGTGCCACCCTGGCGACGCCTTGGGCGCGGCCAGCACATACACGAAACCGGCGGCGCACAGCACGAACGCCAGCGCGGAGTCCCACAGGTGCGGATCGACGCCGCGCACCACCCTGCGCAGCAGGCTCGGTGGCAACGTGGCCTGGGACTGTGACGGCGACTGTGCGGCCATATGTCTCTTCCCTCGAGCTCGATCCTGAGCCAATTGTAGACCCAGAGAGCCGCCGCCGACGGTCATGGTGATGCAGCCCGGTGGGCTGGTCGGTGCCGCGGTCGCCGGCCGACAACCACGCCGGCCGCGGGCCACGAATTCGACGAAGGAGCCCGCCGGTCGGCGGCGAATCCTTGGCGCGACGGATGCGCATGCCCACTGGCTCGGGGACGGGATCTGACCCCCCTCGTTACCGTCCCTGGCCGCGGCGGTCCCCCCCGCCTCGGCCGGCCCATCCGCCGAATGTCGAGTTGGCGGGGCGGCGGCCAAGACGCCGCCCCGCCGTCGACCTGGCCGTCGTTCCGCCGTCAACTGAGCATGGTTCCGCCGTCGAGCGCCCCGCCACCAAGTCCCCCATCGGCAGGCCGATTCTCCCGTCGCGCAAGCCGATCCTCCCGTCGCGCAAGCCGATCCTCGCGGCGCCGAGGCCGTTCGGCGGCGGGTATGATGACCGGGTGGGAGCTCCGCGAACACCCTTTCTGAGCGCTCGCCGGGTGCGCGGGCTCGACGTCACGGTCGCCGTCTGGGTCGTCTTCTGGATCGTCGTCGGGGTGCTGGCGGCGGTCGAGATCGCTCACCTGGGAGCCCTGGGCGATACGGTGGTGCGCACCGCCGACGGACTGCAGAAGACCGCCGACACTCTGAGCGGCCTGTCGAGCATCCCCCTGATCGGCGGATCGCTCGGCGACGCCGTCAAGCAGGTCGATGCCACGGCGGCGACCGTCACGTCGCAGGTCGCCGCCGACAAGACGACCGTACGCCATCTCAGCCTAATCGTGGGCATCGCCCTGGCGGTGGGCCAGGCGGCGCTGGGGCTGCTGCTCTACCTGCCGCTGCGGCTGCCGTGGCGGCGCGAGGTCGACGACGTGCGGCGCGCACTCGCTGCCGACCGTAACGATCCCGCGCTCTGCCGGTATCTGGCACGGCGCGCCCTCGAAGGCATGAGTTTCGCCCAGGTGAGAGCCCGGGGCGGCGACCCGTGGCAGGAGATGCAGACCGGCGACCCGTGGCCGCTCGCCGAGCTCGAGCTGCAGCGGCTGGGCCTGCGGCGCTAGCCGCGCCCCGACTTGCGCGCCCACACGCGTCCCCGGCACTGTAGAATAGGCGCCGCCCGGCCAGCGACCTTCACCAGGAGGGGGCCATGAAGGCCAAGCTCACGACCGTTCTCGCCGTCGCGTTCGCACTCACCCTCGCGGCGGCCGCGTGCGCCGTCGCCCCGGCGGGCGCGACGCAAGTGACATCGACCTACGCCGTCACCGCCGGCAAGGTAGCCGAGACCAACCCCGACCTGTCGGGCGCGAACCTCGTCTGGCAAGAGAAGACCGGCGACAACTGGAACATCTACGCGGGTGGCCTGTCGGGCCCCGGCACCGTCATCTGCTCGGCCGTCGGCGACCAGATCCTGCCGCGCGTGAGCGGCAACCTGGTCGTGTGGGAGGACCACCGCAACGGCAACGCCGACATCTACGGCTACGACCTTGCGACCCACAAGTCGTTTCCCGTCTGTGTCGAACCCCACGAGCAGGTCGCGCCGCGCATCTCCGCGCTGCCGGGCACCACGCTGGCCTGGGTGGTCTGGCAGGACAAGCGCGACGGCGACTGGCAGATCTACGGTGCGACGATCGATACGACGAACGACACGGTAGGCGCGGCCGCGGCGATCAGCCCCGGCGCCCACGACCAGACCGAGCCCGACGTGTCGGGCAACACTGTCGTGTGGGTCGACACCCGCTATGGCGACCAGGACATCCTCGGATACGATCGCACCGTCGGTCCCACCGGCTACACCTTCCTGATCTGCACCGACGACGCGGTTCAGGACGAGCCCGCCATCTCGGGCAACACCGTTGTCTGGCGCGACGCCCGCAACGCCGCGACCTCGGGCACCGACATCTACGGCTACGATCTGCTGACGGGCCGCGAGTTTGCGGTCTGCACGGCGACCGGCGACCAGAGCTCGCCGGCGGTCGATCAGGACCTGGTCGTGTGGAACGACGCCCGCTCGGCGGCCAGCGGCCTCGACGTGCGCGGCTACGACCTCACCTTGCAGCAGGAGTTTCCGGTCGTCACGGCGCCTGGCTGGCAGGGCCAGCCGACGCTCTCCGACTATCGGGTCGCGTGGGCCGACGCGCGCAACGGCGGGATCGCCAACCTGTGGGCGGCCCTGCTCACGCCGTGGAACGCGGGTATCTCCATCGACCACGGGGCAGCCTGGACGCACAACGCCACGGCGAGCCTGCAGCTCTTCGCTCAGAGCAAGACCGGCGGAGTCTGGCAGATGACTCTTGCCAACGTGGGCGGGCCGGCCGGCGTCTCCGAGGCCTACTGGCCGGTCAAGTCGCCCTGGTACCTGACCCCGGGCGACGGGCGCAAGACGGTCACGGTCAAGTTCGCCGACGTCTCCGCCGCGTTGTCGCCGACGATCTCGTCGTCGATCATTCTCGACACTCACGGCCCCGCGATCCGCGTGCCGGCCGCCGTGTCGGTCAAGCGCGGCGCCCGAGCGTCGATCGGCTATCGCGTGACCGACAATCTCTCGCCGCGGGTCGCGGTGACGATCCGCCTGCTCGACAAGCACGGCAACATCGTCAGGGTCTTCGTGGTCGCCAGGGTGTCGACAGGCAAAGTTCTGCACAGCATCAGGTTCGTCTGCAAGCTCAAGGCGGGCTCGTACAGGGTGAGGGCCTGGGCCTCCGATCTGGCCGGCAACGAGCAGGTCAAGGTCGGCGCCAACAAGCTGACGGTCACGTAGCGGCCCCGCCGCGGATGCGGCGCGGGGAGCACGCTCCCCGCGCCGCATCCGCACACGCCCACCAGACACAGACGGGGCGGGCGGCTTGCGCCGCCCGCCCCGTCCTTTTCGGCGTGACGGCCGCCTTGCGAGCGACCGTCGCCTGTGGCGCCGGTCCGGCCAGCCGACGCACACACCTTGGAGTTCGAGCGCTTAAGGCCGTGGAGCCGGCGCGGACACCCTCTCCGGGTGACCGGCCCCGCGGCATGAACAAACGGGGTCATGCCCAGAAACGCGACGGCAGTACACCGTTGACCGGTGGACGCCGCGCGAGGGCGGCGCCGGCGCCCGCGAAACGCGGTGCCGGCGGACGGGCGCCCGCGGCGCCCGCTCGAGGCTGAGGATGCAAACGGGGGGTCGGCCTGCGAGTCTCCTCACAGACCGACCCCCCGCGCCTGTCGCGGTCCGGCGGTCGATCATACCGTTGGCCCCCGCGCCGCTCGCGGTCCGGCGCCGCAATCGGTCATACGATCCGGCAGCCGGCCCCCGCGATCTTGTCGTCCGTGGACCTGGTCTACCGGACGATCAGCCTGTGCAGGCCGGTTGCGGCCTGCCTGTCACCGACGGGGTCCTGGGCTGGCGCGGCGCTACGGACCGTCGCCACGCCACACGTCCGCATACGGGGAGAGGAATGCGGTTGCACGTTGTGCCTCCGATCGGTGCGCCGCCACAGCATAAGCTGCAAGACTGACATCGGCTTGTGGGGGACGATAGGGTAGCGCAATCCATTGTCTGTTCTGAGAACACCCGGGCGCCGCGCCGAGTCCGCCGCCGCTGCGCTGGGCAAAGAAGGAGCGATCATGGCCATAGACGGTATCGCGCACTGGAACGACTGCCCGCGGCGCCGGGCCGACATGGGGCCGCTGGGCGCCGAGTGGATCGACCTTGGTGTAGGCGCCGCAGCGACGAAGTCGGGGCTCCGGCGCGTGCGCGTCGACCCGGGCAAGCGGGCCACCCCGGCTCATGGGCACGCAGTCGAAGAGGAGCTCGTGTACGTGCTCGACGGCGCCGGCCTGAGCTGGCAGGGTGGCGAGACCTTCGAGATCGGGCCGGGCGACTTTATCGACTACCGGCCGCACTCCCGGCCGCACACGCTGCTCGCCGGCGCCGCCGGCCTCGATGTGCTGATCATGGGCCCCGATGTGCACGCCGAGGTCGGCTATCTGCCGCGCGCCAACGTCGCCTGGATCGGCGATACCTGGATCACGGCCGGTGACGGGGCGCATCCGTGGGCGCGGGAGGTCGCCGCCGGCGACCTCCCGCGCCCCGGCGCGCCGAGCCCGCGCCCGTCGCACATCGTCAATGTGGCCGGCGTCGCGGCCCAGTCCAGGGCGGTCGGCGACACCGAACGGGTGCGGCGCGATCTGGGCAGCGCCGCCGGCACGGTGTCATGCGGACTGCAGCATGTGATGGTGGCGGCCGGCAAGCTCGGTTGCCCTCCGCACGTGCACAGCGCCGAAGAGGAGGCCTTCGTCGTGCTCGAGGGCGACGGCGCCTGCCTGCTGGGCGACCACGAACACCCGATACGCATCGGCAGCGTCATCGTGCGCCCGCCGGGCAGCGGCATCGCCCACGCCATCCGCGCCGGCGCCGGCGGCATCACGTACCTGGCCTACGGCGACCGGATCGCCGACGACATGTGCTACTACCCGCGCTCCAACAAGATCAGCTTCGGCTTCGCCAACCTGATCGGTCGCCTCGAGAAGCTCGACTACTGGGACGGCGAGGGGCTTTAGGGCAGCAGCGCCTTGGCAGTGTCGACCGCGCCGCCGGCGTTGGCGCCGTAGCCGTCGGCGCCGATCTCGTCGGCGAAGGCCTGGGTGACCGGGGCGCCGCCGACCATCACTTTGACCTGGTCGCGCAGACCGGCCGCCTCGAGCGCCTCGAGCGTCGCCTTCATCTTGGGAACGGTCGTGGTCAGCAGGGCGCTCATGCCCAGGAGCTGCGGCCGGTGCTCCCTGACCGCCGCGACGAACTGCTGCGGCGTGACGCCGGTGCCCAGGTTGAAGACGGCAAAGCCGGCGCCCTGGAGCATCATCGCCACGAGGTTCTTGCCGATGTCGTGCAGGTCGCCTTCGACCGTGCCGATGACCACCGCGCCGGTGGCGCCGCTGTCGCCTTCGGCGAGGAACGGCTTGAGCGTGTCGAGCGCGGCCTGCATGGTGCGCGCGCTGAGCAGCACCTCGGGAATGAAGCACTCGCCGGTCTTCATGCGTGCCCCGACGATCTCCATGGCCGGCAGCAGCCCGCCGTCCAGGATCTCGCGGGCGCTCCTGCCCTGGGCGAGGAGCGCCGGAGTGAGGGCCTTGATGAGGTCGCCGTTGCCCTCGATCACGGCCGTCTTGAGTTGCTCGAACAGCGGGTCTGGCACCGGTTCGGTCACTGGACGCCCCTCTCCTGGTCGGCCGCCTGTACGAAGGCGCGCATCTCCTTGACGATGTCGGCGTCGAGCGGCTCGGGCACGTGGGTCTCGATGATCTCCCGGGCCTGGGCCAGGGAGCGCGTGTACAGGTCGGTCGCGCCGTCTGTCTGCCACTCCTCGCGCACGCGGCGGTCGAGCAGCCTGGGCTGCGACTGCTCGCGCATGTGCCGGTAGGTGCTGTCGAGGCTGAGAAAATCGCCGAACGCTCCGACCTTGTGGATCTCGTCGACCATGAGCAGCTCGTCGTTCACGTCGATGCCGTTGACCACGAACTTGATCATCCTGGCGAACTCGTTGTCCATGACGAGCTGCGCACAATCGAAGGTGACACCCGATTCGATCATCCCCGCGCCATAGATGATGCTGGCCCCTGCCAGCGCCACCGTCAGTCCGGTGAGGGTCTTCTCGTGACCGCTCTGGGCGTCACCGAGCTTGGAGTCGCCCTACGCCCCGGCGATGTAGCTCGGCAGGCGGTACTGTTTGGCGAGCTGGGCGACGGCGGCGCCGATCAGGGCGAGCTCGGGCGAGCCCACCGACGCCGAGGCGAACCGCAGGTCCATGGCGGTGGTCGACGAGCCGTAAATGACCGGCGAGCCGCGTTCGGTGAGCTGCGCCAGGACGATGCCCGACAGCACCTCGGCGTTGTGCTGCACCAGCGTGCCGGCCAGCGTGACCGGCGCCGAGCCGCCCGACATGGCCATCGAGAGGATGGTGTCGGGCAGGCCGGCCCGCGAGCACTCGATGATCACCTCGGTGGCGTCGCGGGGCAGCTTGAGCGGGCTCACCGGACAGACGCCGAGCCCCAAAAAGGGCCGCTCGCGCAGCTTGTCGACTCCGCCGGCGACGATCGCCGCGAGTCCGATGCACTTGCGCGCCTCCCACTTGTTGATGGCCTCGCAACCCACCGCCTTGGTGGTGTTGAGCAAGGCCGCTTCCAGGCCGTGCAGCGCGTAGGTCTCGGTGGGCACGTCGGTGGCTCCGACGGCCGACTCGTAGCCGTCGATGTCGCTCATCGCATCGACCAGACGAGCGATGTCGGCGACGTCGGAGATGGTTGGGTCGCGGTACTCGCCGCTGTAGGGATCGATGTACTTGATGCCCTCGTCGAAGTTGGTGAAGGTCACGCGGCCCGGCTCGACGATGAAGTCGCGGTCGGGGGTACGGCCGCAGTAGGTGATGGCCGGCGGGCAGGCGGCCAGGGCGTCGGCGACCACGTGCGGCGGGATACGCACCATGCGCGTGTCGCGCTCTACCAGGCAGCCGCCGTCGGCGAAGATGTCGAGCGGCTCATCGTCTTCGACGAACACCCCGGTGCGTTCGAGCACCTCGAGGGTGGCCAAATGGATGTCGTCGATCTCGTCGGGCGTGAAGACGTTGAGCGACAATCCCCCGCTGCGCGTGCGCCCGGCATGCTGGGATCGTTTCACTTGAGGCACCTCCGACAGAGCCGATGACCGAGAGTCAGTCTACTGAAAGCGGACAGGCGAGTGTGCCGTCGGCGCTAAGTTTGTCCGGGAATTGCGGCGCGAGCCGGGGCACGGGGCCAGTCGGGGCGGCGGGAGCGGGGGCGACGGGAGCCGCGGCGGCGGAAGCCGGCGCGACAGGAGCCGGCGCGGCAGGAGCCGGCGCGGCAGCGTGACAGTCGGGGGCGGGCTTTGTCAGCCCGCCCCCGACGTCGTCACACTGCGCTTGAGCGTGCGTCGCAGTCGCTATCCTGCGGGCGACGTCTGTCCGCCGATCCTGGCCGCCAGGTGGCCGGCGATGTCCCTCGAACCGGATGCTCTATCGCCGCCGGATGTTCCGCGGGGTGCGCGGCGGCTCATCGGCGGAAGGCCGGATGCCGCCGTCGAGCGATGAACCGCAGCGCTCCGCGTTGATGGTCGCACGGCCATCTGGCTAGAAAGACCGTACGGCACGCACGCCGTTCGTGAGGCTCTTGACATAGTCGGCCTGGCTTCCGTTGGCGAAGTTCACCAGCCACGCGTCGTATCCGTCGCCCTCAGAGGAGCTCCAGTAGGCGGCGTTCGCGAAACCGCCGATCGCGGCGCGATTGTTGTAGAGATCGTTCAGTTCAGCCAGGCTGGGCAGGTACCAGTCACTGAAGCCGCCGCCTGCGTAGGCCTTCGCCAGACCGGCCGCGTAGCCACTGCCCGGGCTGTTCTGGGCGACGATCTTCGTCGTGTTGGTCGAGCCGGTCCCAAGGGCGGTGCTTGTGCCTCCCACCAGGCTGGCCTGGAAGCCGGGGAGCGCCCAGATGATGGCGCTGCTCTGGTCGCTGGGCGCGGCGATCAAGCCGTGCGTCTGTCCGGCAACGTAGCCGGGGTCTCCGGACTGCAGGATGTAGGCCACTACGCCGCCGCCATACTGAGTGCCGACCGTTATGCTGGTCGCGTTGAAGGTGACCGGCGAGCCGGTCAGGCCGGCGCTCGTTGCCGTGAGGGTGTTTGCACCCACGGTCGAGCCGAGTCCCCAGCTACCGACCGCGGCGATGCCGCTGGAGTTGGTTGTGGCCGGGGAGCCGGTAACGGTGCCGCCGCCCGTGGCCGCGGTGAAGGTGACGCTCACGCCGGTGACGGGGTTGCCGCCGGAGTCTCTGACGAGGACGCTCGGGGCGATGGCGACGGCCGTGCCGGGCGCTGCCGCCTGGTTGTTGCCGGCATTCATCGCGATCTGTGTCGCGGCGCCCACAGTGAGCGTGAAGGAGCTCGACGTGGTCGGCGTCAGTGCGGTCGGCGTGAAGGTCAGCGTGTACGAGCCTACGGTGCCCGTGATGATGAGGTTCGAGAAGGTGGCCACGCCGCTTGAGTTGGTGGCCACGGTCGTGGCGCCGCTGAGGGTGCCGCTGCCCGAGCCGATCGTGGCGACCACGTTGACGCTCCCCGCCGCGACGTTGTTGTTGCCCGAGTCGCGCAGCTGCACGACCGGCGGGCCGCTCACGGGGACGCCGTTGACGGCGCCGCTGGGCTGGGTGGTGAGCGCGGCCTTGGTGGCCGCCCCGACGGTCACGGTGAGGCTGCCCGAGGTGGTCGGGGTGAGGGTGCCAGAGGCGAAGGTCAGCGTGTAGTTGGTGTTGATGGTGCCCGTCAGGGTGAGGTTGGTGAAGGTGGCCACGCCGCTCGTGGCGGCCAGGCCGCCGGCCTGGGTGCCGCCGACGGTGCTGCCCGTCGATGAGGTCACGGTGATCACGGCGCTGCTGCCGGTCACGACGTTGCCGCCCGAGTCTTCGACCTTGACGATCGGCTGGGTGGCAAGCGAAGCGCCGCAGGGTCCGCCGACCGGTGCAGTTGTGATGGCCAGCTTGCTGGCCGCGCCGACGGCGAGCGTGAAGGGGTTCGAGGCCGCCGCCGCCAGTGAGGCCGGCGTGAAGGTCAGCGTGTAAGAGCCCGCCGTGCCCGTGATGACGAGGTTCGAGAACGTGGCGACACCGCTCGCGTTGGTGGTCACGGTCGTGGTGCCGCCGAGGGTGCCGTTGCCCGAGGTGATCGTGGCGACCACGCTCACCCCAAGGCTCGAGACGTAGTTGCCGTTGGCGTCCTCGAGTTGCACCACCGGCGCGCCGCTCACCGCGACGCCGTTGACGGCGCCGCTGGGCTGGGTGGTGAGGACACCCTTGGTAGCCGTGCCGGCCGTCACGGTGACGTTGGTCTGCGCGGCCGGGGTGAGGGTGCCGGAGGCGAAGGTCAACGTGTAGGGCGTACCGGCGGTGCCTGCCAGGGTGAGGTTGGTGAAGGTAACCACGCCGTTGACGGCGGCCACGGTCTGGGTACCGCCCAGGGTGCTGCCCGCCGAGGAGCTCACCGTGACCGAGGCGCTGCTGCCGGTGACGATGTTGCCGGCGGAGTCTTCGACCTTGACGATCGGCTGAGTGAGAAGCAGAGCGCCGCTGGGTCCGCCGACCGGTGCGGTCGTGATCGCCAGTTTGTTGGCCGCGCCGACGGTCACGGTGACGTAGCCCGAGTTGACCGAGGCGAGTGTGCCGGAGGCGAAGGTCAGCGTGTAGTTGGTGTT
>Ga0182021_10002202_pt1 | contig 22719 bp, 20 predicted proteins | sample 612E3MmetaG_FD_120493 | JGI IMG/M metagenome (GOLD analysis project Ga0182021, IMG submission 120493) | Permafrost microbial communities from Stordalen Mire, Sweden - 612E3M metaG (Illumina Assembly) | ecosystem: Environmental > Terrestrial > Soil > Wetlands > Permafrost | place: Sweden... | reverse complement strand
GAGTGGGTTGGTGCGCGCCTCAGCAGGGCGCCTGCAAGCTGACGCTCAACGTGAAGGACGGCGTCATTCAGGAAGCCCTGATCGAGACCATCGGCTGCTCCGGCATGACCCACAGTGCCGCCATGGCCGCCGAGATCCTGTCGGGCAAGACCATTCTCGAAGCGCTCAACACCGACCTCGTGTGCGACGCCATCAACACCGCCATGCGCGAGCTCTTCCTGCAGATCGTATACGGCCGCACGCAGACCGCGTTCTCGGAAGGGGGCCTGCCCATCGGCGCCGGCCTCGAGGATTTGGGCAAGGGCCTGCGCAGCCAGATTGGCACCATGTACGGCACCGTGGCCAAGGGCGTGCGCTATCTGGAAATGGCCGAGGGTTACGTGACCCGCCTCGCGCTCGACGAGGGTGACGAGGTCATCGGATACGAATTCGTCCACCTGGGCAAGATGATGGAATCCATCCAAAAAGGCGTGGAAGCTGGGGAGGCCTTGAAGAAGGCCACCTCGAAGTATGGCCGCTTCGACGAAGCCGCCAAGACCATCAACCCCCGGCATCAGTAGGAGATTTGCACCATGGCCCTTTTTGAATCCTATGAACGCAGAATTGCCCAGATTACCCCGGTGCTGGCCAAGTACGGCATCGCTTCCCTCGAAGAGGCGAAAAAGCTCACCGATGCCAAGGGCGTTGACGTCTACACCATCGTGAAGGGCATCCAGCCTATTTGCTTCGAGAACGTCTGCTGGGCGTACATCCTCGGTGCGGCCATCGCCCTCAAGAAAGGTCAGAAGAAGGCCGTGGATATCGCCTGCTCGTTGGGCGAAGGCATGCAGGCTTTCTGTATTCCCGGCTCCGTGGCGGATGACCGGAAGGTCGGCATCGGTCACGGCAACCTGGCCTCCATGCTGCTCAAGGAAGAGACCAAGTGCTTCGCCTTCTTAGCCGGCCACGAATCTTTCGCCGCTGCCGAGGGCGCCATCGGCCTCGCCCGCAGCGCCAACAAAGCCCGCAAGGATCCTCTGCGCGTAATTCTAAACGGTCTCGGCAAGGACGCGGCCCAGATCATCAGCCGCATCAACGGCTTCACCTACGTGCAGACGAAGTTCGACTACGCCTCCAGCAAGCTAAACATCGTGCGGGAGATTGCCTACTCCAAGGGCGAGAAGGCCAAGGTGCGCTGCTACGGCGCCGACGACGTTCGCGAGGGCGTGGCCATCAATCACCACGAGGGCGTCGACGTGTCCATCACCGGGAACTCCACCAATCCTACGCGCTTCCAGCATCCCGTGGCCGGCACCTACAAGAAGGAATGCCAGGAGCAGGGCAAGAAGTACTTCTCCGTGGCCAGCGGCGGCGGCACCGGTCGCACTCTGCACCCGGACAACATGGCCGCCGGTCCCGCCTCGTACGGCATGACCGACACCATGGGCCGCATGCACAGTGATGCCCAGTTCGCCGGTTCCTCTTCCGTGCCCGCGCACGTGGAGATGATGGGCTTCCTCGGAATGGGCAACAACCCCATGGTCGGCGCAAGCGTGGCGGTGGCTGTGGCGCTGGAGCAGGCCCTGGCGAAATAGCCACTGGAGCGCAGATCAGTCAGCCGCGCATCTCCGCGGGAAGCATGGCTTGGCGGTCGCCTGCCTCAGCGGGTTGATTTGTACGACGGAGACCCGGGTGAATCGGACTTGGCCGCCGCCCAGCCCTGCAGGTACGCGGCCAGAGAGCGGCAGCGCGCGCTGCTGGTCAGAGGAGACGGGATCGGGCGGTCTTCCTGCGGATCACGGTCCAGCTCGTAGCAGCTCGTGATGCCGTTTCTCACGTTGTGGACGACCTTGCGGTGATCGGCGACGGCGCCGGTGATATGCCGCGTGGGTCTGTCGTCGCCCAGGAGATGCCGGCGTGTCTCCATCAGGACCGGGAGATGCGCAGTGGCCAGCGTCGGGTCGGCGATCCAGGGCACCAGGCTTTGTCCCTGCATGGAATCCGGGATTTTCACCCCGGCCAGCGCAAGCAACGTGGGGGCCACGTCGATCAATCCCACGTCCATGTTGAAGTCCCGCCCCGGCAGGTTGGGAATCGCCACCAGCAGCGCCACGCGCATCGAGTCGTCGCGCAGGTCAAGCCCGTGAAGGCCGTTGGGGTCGATCCGGAAATCTTCGCCATGATCGCCCATTACGGCCACGACCGTGTCATCGCTGCGGCCCAGATCGTCAAGAGCACGCAGCAGGCGCGCAAGTTGGGAATCCGTGCTGCGGATCTCGCCTCGGAATCCCTCGATCTGCTTCTTGCCATCCTCGGATTCGTGCGGCAGGTGCGCATCGAACAGGTGAACCCAGAGGAAGAATCGATCGTCCCGGTACGCCCTCAGCACGGCGGTGGCCAAAGCCACGGCCACCCGGTCAGGCACGTCGCGCACGGCGACTCCCGCGGCCTTTTCCAGCTCTTTGCGTGGGTAGTAGATCTTCTCGAAGCCCTTGGTGAACTCCAGGCGCGGGTCGAAGTAGCGGGAGTTGCCGTCGTTGGGAACGGCCGCGGTCACGAAACCCGCCTGGTGCAGCACGCGGGCCAGGCTGGGGTTCGCCTCCCCACGCGGGGAGTAGAAGATGCGTTCGACGCTGACCCCGGCGGGTATTTCGTCCTCGAAGTACAGATTCGAGCGTCGGTCCTCATAGAGCTTGACCAGGGTGATGTCCTTGGCGTGACGGCTCCACATCAGCGACGGGATCGACAGTGACGTCCAGCCGCCGTTGGCGTACGCGTGGTGAAAGCGCTGCGCCCGATCCGCCAGGGCATCCAGCGTGGGGGTGGTCCCCGGGGCTACGCGGCCGGAATAGCCGACCATGTCGTAGCGCAGGCTCTCGCAGGTCACCAGAAGGAATGAAAGCGGGCGGGCGGAGGACAGCGAGACCGGCCGGCGATTCCAGAGCACGGCATCGGTTGCGCTGGCCATGCCCCGGACGAATTCCGGCTCGTGCCGCAGGGCCGCGTTCTGTGGCCAGGTGATGAACCGGATCACGTCCGCCTTGCTGTCCACGGCGCGTCCCACGCTCGAGCAGGTGGAAAAACGCCAGACAGTCGCGAGCGGCTGTGCCGACATCAGGACCCCCAAACCGAGCCAGGCGGCCCCGAGCGGGATCAGGCGCAGCCGGATCGTGCCCCCGATGACCAGGCATGATGTGCCCAGCGCCGCCAATACCCCCACCCCCAAGTACGCCGTCGGCAGTACCCGTGCGTAGGTAGCGGGCACCAGCGCGTTGACGCCCAGCCAGGCCCCTGCGGCAACGACCACGGTTGCCAACGACAGAAGGCGCGGCAGCGGCCAGCCCGCGCAGGCGCGGACCAGGCCGTAAATCAAGGCGCAAAGGGCAAGCCCGCCCGCCTGTACAAGCACGGCGAGCAGCAACCAGAGGTCAGGCGTACCGGGGTCGATCCGCAGTCTGAGCGCCAGCACCGACATGATGTCATGTGTGGCCCAGCCGGCGACCAGCGCCCCCGCGAGCCAGGCCACAGCAAGCAGCGTTCGTCGGCCGATGAGAAACCCGTAGAAAAAGGTCGCAGCCGCGAGTGCGAAAAGACACGCTCCTGACCAGCCGAGCGGCCGGCGCAGGACCAGCAGGCTCGGGCCCGCCAGCGCGGCTCCGGCGACAAGCCCAACCACCACCCGCGGCCATCGGGATTGCGACCGGTGCCGTAAGGCCACCTGTGCCGTCCCGAACAGCAGCGCGGCGAGCACGGATGCGACCACGAGCAGGACCAAGAAAGTCTGGCCCAGGCCCCCGACTTCCGGGCAAGCCTCGACCGAGGCGGACCAGTCGAGCACGGCGATTCCGACGGCGGCGAGCAGAGAGGCGTCGAGAGCGCGCCGCAGGACGATGTGCCAGGACTGGGGCGCGACCCTGGCCCTGGCGATCTCGGCTGCCATTATGGCCAAATCCTATCATGGCTGGCGCGCACCTAAGCCGGGCAGGAATCCATCCTGTCGCGGGCTGCCTTTTGTGATAGCTACGGGATGATGTCAGGCGGCGGCGGTCCGCCGGGGCATCCAAAGAAGACCTGCACGACCTGGTAGGTCCCGTCCTTGATTCCGTCGCAGAAGCTGCCATTCAATGTGATGGTCACGTCGTCCGCACCCAGCGAATAGCCGTTCGACGTGTCGCGCGGCACCTTGGTATCCTTGTCCAAGTACACGCCGAGATTGTCGGGGTCGGGCGGAACTGCGCCCATGGTGAACACGCAACTCGCCACGGAGCCAACGATTTTGCTGAGAGCCGCGGTCAGCGCGTCTGGCGAGGTCGCGGGGAAGTAGTTCCCGGTTCCGCCGGCCGTGGCGAAGTTGTCCAGGTTGCCAGCCGACGTTCCGGTGCCGATGACGGACGTTCCGATGCCGATGACGTAGGTCTTGATGCCGACCCCAAGTGCGAGGGCGATGGCATCGGCGGTGTCCTGGATCGATATCGCGGTGACATCGGCGGCTGTCCCAGGATCGCAGTTGGGCAGGCCATCGGTGGCCAGGAGAATGAAGTGGGGCAGGCCGTCCGTCACCGTGTTGAAGTAGGCGACGGCCTCTTTGATGGCGGCGTTGGTGGGAGTCTGGGTCCCCGTGGCACCCGGGCCCGAGCCGGCAATCGCGGCCTGCATCTGAGCAGCGGTTGACCCCACCACCCCAACATCTACTCCTGGGTTCACCGTGCACTTCTGCCCGCCTGTCGACGGGAAAAACTTCAAGCCCCAGTGGACGTCGACTTGCGAGGCCGCGAGAACTTGATTGAGCGACGTCGTGATCGTCGGCCATCGCCCCGCGCACGTGGCAGCAGCGCCGCAGTTGCCATCGGAGGCGATGTCGTAGCTCATCGATGCCGAACGGTCCAGAACCAACAGAAGGTCCACCGGCTGCGGAGTCGGGTTCTGGGTCTGGGCTCCGCAGTTGGCATCGGCCGAGGCTGGCACTATGACACTGACATCGAGGGCGGCATCGATGCTGCCGTTGTTTCCGCCAGTCGGCGGCAACGTCGCGAATATGGCGCTCTGGCCACCCGCGCCGGCGTTTCCCGCTGCAGCGCCGATGCCCCCGTTCCCCGCTGCACCACCATGGCCACCGCTTCCCGCGGGCAGCTCAACTGGCGGCAGGTCCGACACACAGTCCATCAGAGACACGCCGACGAACAGCCATGCTGTGATTCCAACTAGGGTCTTGCCAACCATGGTTTCTTTCATTGGACCTCCCTGGCCGAGTTTACGCAGAAACGCAAGCCTGCCACCGGACCGCGACGCTAGCCTGATATGCTTTGTCAGTGCCGTCAACGGATAGAGCGTCACCATTCCAATCTCGCTGCCCTCCACGACACGGACCGATGGTAGACTTGCGGCACACGCGTCACGGAGGTCCAACGTTGCCACTCGATAGCAGATCCTCTTCTCTACTGTGGCCAGGCCGACGAATCGCCGATGTGGACAAAATCCTCAAGGGACAGAGGTGGTGGAAACTACTGCCAGGCGCGAGGCATGGTACGGATGCCATCTTGTTTGTGCGCTATCTCTTCGTCGTGTCCTCGGTACTCGTAGTCGTCGGGTGCCACGACCTCAAGTCCAAACACTACATCGGCGGCGACGGAGGCCAGGATGCGGAGACGAGTACTGGAGCGGAAACTGGCGGTCATCGTGGCGATACCGTGAACGGTTACGGCGATGGCGCCGCCCCCAGCTCGCCTGATGCTGCCGCCAGCAGCCTACCCGATGTTGCCAGCGCCGCGGGCGGCGGCGACGGCTCCGCCGGAACGGGCGGGGCGGGAGCCAGTGGAGCGGGCGGCACAGACGCGCTTGCTGTGATGGGCGCCGCGGACGCCAGCGACGCGCCGACTGCCACGGGGGGCATGGGTGGAGGCGGAGCCACTGGTGGCAACGGGACCGCCGCGACCGCCGGCACTGCCGGTACAGCCGGAAACGCGGGCACGAGCGGGCATGCGGGTACAACCGGTACCGGGCTGCGGGGAGCTTTCGCGCGGACGGGCAGCATGGCTGTGGCCAGGGACCTCCATACGGCGACATTGTTGGCCAACGGGAAGGTGCTCGTCGCCGGGGGAGAGACCGCTGGCAAGGCGGTTCTCATGAGTGCGGAGATCTACGATCCGGGAGCTGGGATATTCTCCGCCACCGGCAGCATGACCACGGCAAGGTGTTTCCACAGGGCGACGTTGCTGGCCAACGGGAAGGTGCTGATTGTCGGCGGAAGCTATTCTGGAGCTCTCGCGAGCGCGGAGCTGTACGACCCAGCGGCCGGGACATTCGCTGCAACTGGCAGCATGACCGTAGCTAGGGAATTCCACACGACAACCTTGCTGGCCAACGGGAAGGTGCTCATCGCCGGCGGAGAGATGGGGGACGGCTCCACGGTTCTCGCGAGCGCGGAGCTGTACGACCCGGCGGCCGGGACATTCGCTGTAACTGGCGGCATGACCGTGGCAAGGAGTACCCACAGGGCGACGTTGCTGCCCAGCGGGAAGGTGCTCATAGTCGGAGCGAACCGCGGGCCGGAGGCAAGCGCGGAGCTATACGATCCAGCGGTCGGGACATTCACGCGGACGGGCAGCATGACCGTAGGGCGGGACGGCGGCACGGCGACGTTGTTGGCCAACGGCAAGGTGCTCCTCGCCGGCGGACAAGTTGTCAGTGGCGGCGACTTTCTCGCGAGCGCGGAGGTATACGACCCCGCGGTCGGGACATTCACCCCGACGGGCAGCATGACCGCGGCCAGGGCGGACCACACGGCGACGTTGTTGGGCACCGGAATGGTGCTGATCACCGGCGGAGGGGATCTTGTGGCCCCGGGTTACCATTTTCCGAGCGCGGAGCTATACGACCCCGCGACCGGGACATTTACCGCAACCGGCAGCCTGACCGTGCCCAGGCAGTACTATACGTATACCGCGACGTCGTTGCTCGATGGAAGGGTGCTCATCGTCGGCGGAACCGACAACACCACGGGCCAGTCATTCGCGAGCGCGGAGCTATATACGAGTAGCCCCAATTGATCGGCATGCCCTCGGCGCACGCGGGCGGCCAAACCTGAACCTTCGCAAGGCGGTACCGGCCGCGGACCCTCGCCGCTGGCGGGGCGCTAAAGCGAATGGCGTCCGCGGACGATGATCACCTCAGGGACCTGCCATGATCGACGCTGCACTACCAGCCCCGCGCTCGCTCGTCGTCACCGTGGGCGGCGGCAAGGGCGGCGTGGGCAAGAGCATCGTCGCGCTCAACCTGGCGGTTACCTTCGCGCAGCAAGGCAAGTGCGTGGTGATCGCCGACATGGATCTCGGCGCTGCCAACCAGCACCTTCTGCTCGGCCTGAGCCGTCCGGGCTTGGGACTGCAGGCCCTGCTCGACCAGTCGGTGGGGGAGATGCAGAACTGCCTGATCGCGACCCCGGTGCCCAACTTGAGTCTGCTGGCCGGCACGACCGGCGTGCTGGGCGCCGCCAACATCACGCATGGTCAGAAGCGGCGCCTGCTAAACAAGCTGCGTTCCCTGAAGGCGGACATCGTCATCCTCGATGTGGGCGCCGGCGTGGGCTACAACATGCTGGATTTCTTCGACTTGGGCTCGCGCAAGCTGATCGTCACCACACCCCAGGTCACCGCCATCCACGACGCCTACTCGTTTCTCAAGAGCGCCGTGCTGCGCGTCCTGCACCGTAGTACGGACAAGGCCATCGAGGCGGCTCTGCTGGAACCGGCCGCGCTGAGCACGAGTGGCGAGAAGGTGGTGGAGATCTTGGCCCACCTGCGCCACATCCGGCCGGCGCTGGCCGACAAGGTGTTCGCGGAGATCGGCCGCTTCGGCGCATGCCTGGTGGGCAACCAGGTGATGAACCGCGCGCACGCCGGCGTCTTTCGCGCGGTGGCGCACACCATTCGCGACTACCTGGGCCTGGAAGTTCCCGTGCTCGGCTGCCTGCGTTCCTCGGCCGCGATCCACGATTCCGTCAACCGCCAACGACCGTTGGCGCTTGACCCTGACAGCGAAGATGCGGCCGCCTTTCGTGAGCTGGGCCGGGCTCTGCTGGCGACCCTGTCGCCCGACCAGGACGATTTCGAGATCATCGAGGCCGAAGAGGATCTGGTCGAGCCGGCCCCCGTCTGTGCCGTCCAACAGGTCATCGCCGGACGTCGTGCGGCCGCGTGCGGGTAGCCGTTGCGACTGAGCATCAAGCCGCGCGCCGGCACCTGCAGCGGGGGCGTCGGTCTTGAAAGTGCGGTGAGATTCAGACTTTGGTCAGGGCCTGTTTCAGGTCGGCGATCAGATCTTCAACGTCTTCCAAGCCGAGGGCGAGCCGCACCAGGTTGTCCACTATTCCTATGGATTCGCGGAAAGCCACCGGATAGTCGAAGAACGACATCATCGACATCTGGGTTACCAGACTTTCGGAACCACCCAGGCTCGGTGTGATGAGGAACAACTCGAGCGCGTCCACGAACCGGCGCGTGGCCCGGTCGTCACCTTTCACCAGGAAGGTGATGACGCTGCCGTGCCCGCGCATCTGCGTCCGGGCGATGCGATGATCGGGATGCGACTTCAGTCCCGGATACCAGACCTTCTCGATTTTCGGATGGGATTCGAGGAACCGCGCAACTTCGAGCCCAGCCCGGTTGTGCTGTTCCATGCGCAGGCCGAAGGTTTTCAACCCGCGCTCCAGCAAGAAACAGGTGAGCGGTCCGGGAATGGAACCGATCATCCGTTGCAGCTTGGCGAGGGTGTCCAGCAACTTGTGATTGCCTAGCGCGACACCGGCCAGCAGATCGTTGTGGCCGCCGAGGTACTTCGTGGCGGAATGGATGACGATGTCCACACCCAGTTCCAGCGGGCGGATGTTGAAGGGGGTGGCCAGTGTTGCGTCAATCATCGTGAGCAGCTTGTGCCGCCGGGCCACCTTCACCACCGCCGGAATGTCCAGGACGCGCAGGTAGGGGTTGGTGGGCGACTCGGTGAAGATGATGTTGGTGTCAGGGCGGATGGCCTGCTCGATGGCCGCGGCGGTGGGTTCGACCAGGCTGGTTTGAATGCCGAATTTGGTCAGCAGGTTGGTGGCAAAATCGCGTGTCTGCCGATAGCAGTCGCTGGTGAGAAGGATGTGGCCGTCCTTCTTCATGTAGGCCATGAGCGTGAGGATGACGGCGCTCATGCCGGTGGAAAACAGGATCGCCCGTTCCGCGCCCTCGATGGCGGCGAGCTTGCGCTCGGCTTCCTGCTGGGTGGGATTGCCATAGCGGCCGTATTCGTGTTCGCGGATGACCCGGCCTTGGCCCTTGGCCTGCATGAACTCGAAGACTTCGGAGGTCGACTCGAAGCTGTAGTTCGACGTCTGGACGATGGGCGTGGAGACCGCGTGGTGTGCCTTGCGCCGACGACCGAGGCCGTGAATGGCGCGGGTGGATGGGCCCCAGTTGTGCGTGGCGTGAATCCTAGGTGTCATCGAACGAATCCTTGTTTCGAAAAGGCGAGCTTTGCAAGGCCTACGGGTGCTGTGAGAAAGGATTTGAGGTCACTCCGGAAGGGCTTGTCGCGATCACGGGGCGCAGTCTACCCCGAAAAAGGGGGGAGCCCCTCGTTTCCAAGGGCTTCTGTCGTGCAAGTTCCCAAGTCCCGGCCACGCAAGTCGCAGAGCCGATCCAAGCCTGCCCGCAAGCTCATCGAAGGGCCATCTCATCGGTCTGGTCGTCGGTATTGCCACCGCGTGGGCAGAATTGGGAAGAGACACCTCTTCACTTCCATGCGCAGGTGCCCGCTGTCCCCGTGGCGTTCGGGACGTAGGTGGCGCCGGCGGTGGGGGCGACGCAGGTGTTCCCGCGGGAAGGGAATGGGCACTGGGCGTCTTGCAAGTCCTCGTGGGCGGACGAGAGGGCAGTCGCACAAGGGCCGGAGCCGTCTGGTACGGAATCAGTTCGACTGGATCCTTCCCGGGAACGAGGGCCGTGGATCGCTGGGAGAGCGATCGCTTCGTGCCCATCAGCACCAGTCGCCAATCCTTCGTCGGACACGATTGCTTCTTCACGCCCGATGGCGCATAGGCACCGTGAAGATATTTCACGGCGGGCTCGGCACGCCACGGAAGGCAGCCGGAATCCCTGACGCGCGGAGAATCACGCCGACAGATCGGCGCTTTCGCAGGGGTTGTCGATGCCGGAACGACGTGGCGCGGGGATTGCAATGACTGTCGTTGGATTCAGCACGGAGCAACAATGACCACGCGGTCGTTCAACATAGAGGTGCCGTCATGAAGACCGTCTTGACCATCTGCATTTGTTTCCTGCTTGCAGGGTTTGGCGTCGCGAGGGCCGATGAGACTCTGCCACAGCCGGTGCAGCCGCCAACAGCCGCGCCAGATAACCAGCCGCCTGCACCACCCCTTCAGCCGCCAGCGCCGCCAGCCCAATCCCAGGTGCGACTCCAGGCTCAGCAGCCGGTGGTGGCAAGCCAAGCGGCAGGGGCAGGTCAGTGGGTCTACACAAGTCAGTATGGCTGGATTTGGATGCCCTATGGCGATCAGTACGTCTACGAAGGCACGGCAAGCGATGCCTATCCATATTCCTATGTGTACTACCCGAGCTACGGCTGGACGTGGCTGGCGGCGCCGTGGATCTGGGGCTGGGGGGGCTATCCCTACTTTGGACTTCGCGGGCCCCTCGGCTTTGGCTGGTATCGCGGCTTGTACCGGGGCGGGTATGGTTGGGGCGGATACCGCGGCGGCTTCCACGCTGGCTACGGTGGTGGCTATCGCGCCGGGCATGGCTATGGCGGTGGACCGCACGCGCCAGGTGGATTCCACGGCGGTTCTGGTGGTGGTGCATATCGTAGCAGCGGTGGTGGCAGCTATCACGCTGCTGGCGGTTTCCACGGCGGCCTTGGTGGTGGTGCATATCGTAGCGGTAGCGGTGGCAGCTATCACTCTGCTGGCGGTTTCCACGGCGGCTTCGGCGGTGGATCGCGCGGAGGCTTCGCGGGACATGGCGGGTTCGGCGGTGGCCACGGTGGCGGGCATCGTTGATCTGTCGCGCAGTTGCCGCCAAGCCTGAAGCCGCCCAGTTCCGCCCGTCAGAAGAGCGGCCATGTTTCCACCAACGAAGTCGACCCGCATAACCAGGAAACGGATCTTGGAGCTTCTTTCTAGCACGGGCGAAGAACAGGCATCACTCGCTTGCTGTCCGGAGATCCATCGCCGAGTCTCATGCGGCCTCCCGATGGTAGTAGTTCAGCAGTCCGCCGAGATTCGACGAGTATGAGGGCGCGGGAACGCTGAGATTGGCAGCTAGTGGTGATCGTGCTCACCGCGGTCTTGGTCGTGACCCCTGCCATGATCATTGTCATGACCGTGGTCCCCTTCATGACGTTCGCTCTCATCGTGCCCCCGATGTTCCTTCCGCCTGCCTTCACCCGGTTCGGGTACACGAACGGCCCAGAAACACCCGTTGGTCCCGACCGCAACCAGAAACAGCAGAATCAATAGCCTTCTCATTTGACGCCATCCCGTTCAGTCGGCGGCGCCGTCCGCGTCTTGCTCAGACGCGGCCTCCTATTGTGGGTCAGGAGTGCCCCGACCCAACGCCTCCGGCCGGAACGGTCTTCAGCGGCAAGGTGGTCCTGCCGAGCGGCAGAATCCCGGCCATGTCGCCGATGATGTTGACCAACTCGGTGTTGGCGGGAATCACGATCTTGGTGTTGGCCGAAAGCGCGGTCTCCACCATGATGAGCTTCCTCAGCATTTGCGCATTGCCAACGAAGTACTTGTCGGCGGCGTTGTTCACGAGTTGGATGGCCTGCGCTTCGCCCTCGGCCTCGAGGATCTTCGCCTGCTTGACACCCTCAGCCTTCTTAATCTCCGCCCTGCGGGCGCCGTCTGCCATGGTTTCCGTGGCGGTCGCAAAATCGACCGCCGCGACTTTCTCGTTCTCCGCCTTCACCACCTTGTTCATCGTCTCCTGCACATCTTTGGGCGGATCAATCTCTTTTAGCTCCGTCCTGACGATTTCGATCCCCCAGTGCATGGTCTCCTCGCGCATGGTCCTTTGCAACTCGCTGTTGATCTTCCCCCGCTCGCTGTTCGCGGACTTGAGGGTCAGCGTCCCGATGATGTTGCGCAGGGTCGTCCTGGCCAGATTGACGATCTGGTACTGGTAGTTGAAGACATTGTACTGGGAGGCCTTCACGCTGTCCTCATCACTCTTGACCTTCAGGTAGACCTGCGCGTCCACACGCGCGTTCAGCTTGTCGCTGGTAATGATCTCCTGTGGCTCGGCGTTCACCATGACCTCGGTGACGTTGACCAGGTACATGCGGTCAATGAGCGGAATGATCCAGTTGAACCCAGGCATCGCCAAATGCTTGTACTTTCCCAGCCGTTCAACCAATCCTCTGCTCGTGGGCCGTACCACCCTGACGCCGGCAAAGAAGACCAACACAATCACGCCTATACCGATATAGATAGCGTTTGGACTCATGATGTGCTCCTTACCCACCGCGCGGGCGGATTGCTTACAGATTCCTGTTCACGAGACATTCCCATTCTTGGAGGACCCCGGCAATTCCATGCCCAGGTCGAGCAGCAGAATCTCCGCCTCTTCCCGTGCGGTGAGCGAGGCTGCGCGCTCGGCGGTGAACCCGGCGCCATCACCCGTGGTCAAGATGGTGTCGCCCAGGGCAACCTCTCCCTGCACCAGATGCAGCCATGCCCTGCGTCCCTGCGAAAGCTCGTGGACCACATGCTGCCCAGGATCGAGCATTGCCGAGTAGATCAGGGCATCCTGGTGGATGCGAAGCGATCCTCGGCGCGCGTCGGGCGAGGCGACAATGCACAACCCGTCCCGGCGCTCCGCCGCGCTGAAGCGCTTTTGCTCGTAACCTGGTTCGAGACCGGCCTGCCAGGAGCGCAGTCCAATCTGGAAGACGTGGGCTCCGTCTATCCGCGACGCATTCGTTTCATTGTGGCGAATGCCGTGTCCGGCGGTCATGCGTTGGAATTCGCCCGCCTGAATCACCCCGGAGCAACCCATTGAGTCTTCGTACGCCAGTGCGCCCTCGTGTGCGTAGGTGACAACCTCGACATCGTGGTGCTGGTGGCGCACTACGCCCGCGCCCGGCGCGAGCCGATCCTCGTTGAGGCTTTCCAGTGTCCCAAAGCCACCACTGGGTGGGTCGCCTAGGTCTAGTGGAAACGTGAGCCAAGTCTCCCGCGTCCGGCGTTGGTCACGGTCGCGCTCCTTGGCCCGACGGAGCGTGATCATCGTCCCGCTGCTCTTCCTGTCTTGCTGGTTAGGAGGCTGAGGTTCTTCACAAAACACCTCGCTTCTTCGATATGCACGTTGCGGGCCGCTGAGCGGTGGGGGGAGAAGGCCATCCCGCGCCACCGCGCGAGCCGCCTTTGCTACGACTTCGGTTTGTCGGTGACCTTCACCTCTATCCGCCTGGGCTGCAGTTCCGGCCTCTTCGGCAGGAATAGAGTGAGCACGCCCTGATTGAGCTCGGCGCGAATCTCGTTGCTGCTGTCGGTGCCTTCCGGCAGCGTGAACGCACGGGTAAAGGCGCCGTAGGAGCATTCACGGGCGAAGTAGGTATCGGTACTTTCCTCCTTCTCTGCCTCCCGCTTGCCGCTGATGGTAAGGCGGTTTCCCGTCATGGTGATCTCGAGGTCCTTCTCCTTGATCCCGGGAACATCGGCCTTGAAGACGAAGCCGTCCTTGGTCTCCTTGATCTCGAAGTCGGGCGTATAGCGCGCGGGCTGGTCTTCCCCGGTCAAGAAGGGGGCCATTTGGCGAAATGGATCCCAGTGCATCCAGTGAATCGGCTCTCCCTGACTTGGACTGTGTGGCAGCTCTCCACCGTTCCTGCGGACAATCGGATTGATCATGAGAGTTCTCCTTGAGGTGCCTCGCACCTCAACACTGAGGCTATTGCAGGTTTCGAGCCACCTACGGCGAGCCAACAAGTCCAGGCACTTGCCACGATGAGATTTCCAGCGGGTTGGTTCGTTCAATCAAACTGACCTGCCGTCCAATCGAAAAGGGGGTCGTTTCACGCCGCCTCTGGCGGTGGCGCGGATATCGGGGCGCCGGCCGCAGGCGCCGGCGCACCGCCGCTCGCCTGCGCAATTGTGCGGAACGCCGCCGCGCGGCTGTGCTGGTCGACAAACGACTCTGCCTTGGAAAGGTGGTTCAGTGAGCCGGGACCACCGACGCATCCGCCTTGGCAGGCCGTCCCCTCAAGGAAGTTGCCAGGCGGCGTTCCCGCGTTCGTCTGGTGGAGCATGCGCAGGCAGTCAAACGCGCCGTCCCAGACGATTGGGCGCACCACAACCCGTCAAATCGAAGGGAAGTCAGTGTCATCTGCCTACGGTTTCGGCGCAGCTCCGGCGTGAGTGCGTTGGTCTTCGTCATCTTGGAGACATGAATGCGATACACAACAACCACGACATGCTCATCATTGGTATCTCGCCTTCTCTCTAGCGTTTGGGCATCGACACGGGCTTGGTCTCAGGGGACGGGACGAGCGGCGCTGATGCGACTACGACGGCGGCCGGGCGAAGCAACCGCCCACCCGCGCGATACCCCCTCTGGGCCTCGTGCAGCACCGTACCGGGCGCCGCTTCGGTGCTGGGTACCTGCGAGATCGCGTGGTGCACCCGCGGATCGAAGGGCTGGTTCTTGGTCTCAATGGCCGTCACCGAATGGCGTTCGAGCTTGGACTTAAAGAGGCGCAAGACCATGTCCATGCCCTCCCGGATTGACCTTACGTCCTTCTCGCCGCCCTTTTTCCACGAGGCGATAGCACGCTCCAGGTTGTCCGCGACCTCCAAGAAGTCGCGTAGAATCGTCTCCCGTGCGCTCGCCTCGTGCTCGGCCATCTCCTTGCGCATGCGCTGCTTGAAGCTATCGAGATCGGCCTTCTCGGCTTCCAGAGCGGCCACCCGTTGCTCCAAACTCGGCGCGCGGGGCGTCGCCTCTTCACCATACGCTGAGCTGTCGGCCGCAGACTCTACGGCGTCGCGGTTTGGGCCGAAAGTATCACGCACATTGGCGGGGTTGCTCATTTGAGATGCCTTCGCGCAAGATATTGTTGAGTTCTATGCTTCCGGTTGAGACCTTTGCGCCAGCGTCTCCATCAACTTGTCGAACGGCTTGTTGAATTTGCCGACGCCCTCGTCCTCAAGCTGTTGCGTGACGGTGTCAATGTTGATGCCTAGCTCCGCCAGCGCCCCCAGCACGCGACGAGCTTCCTCGATCCCCTGTTCGAGTCGGGCATCTGGCCTTCCGTGGTCCCGGTAGGCATCGATGGTTTCGAGGGGCGCGGTGTTGACCGTGTCTGGTCCAATGAGGGCCTCGACGTATTTCACGTCGCGGTAGTTCGGGTTCTTGGTGCTGGTGCTGGCCCAAAGCAGCCGCTGGACACGAGCGCCCTGCGCGGTGAGTTTTCCAAAGCGTTGGGATGGGGTACTGACAAATACCTCTTTGTAGACTTGATAGGCCATCTTGGCGCTGGCGATGGCAACTTGGCCTTGCGCGCTCTTCGCGATGTCCGCCTCCTTGCCGCGTCTCGCGCTCAGCTTTTCCAGCTGCGGGTCCAGCAGTGAATCAATGCGGCTGACAAAGAAGCTGGCCACCGAGGCCACCCGTTGCACGGGCTTGCTCTGGGCCACGCGCGCTTCGATGCCCGCGATGTACGCTTCCACCACCTGCCGATAGCGAGGCAATCCAAACAGGAGCGTCACGTTGACGTTGATTCCTTCGCTGATGAGTTGCTGGATGGCGGGCAGACCTTCGGCCGTTGCGGGGACCTTGACGAAGACATTGGGCCGATGGAGCGCATCCCACAGTCGGCGCGCTTCTTTCATCGTTCCGCTGGTGTCGTGGGCCAGGTGGGGATTGACCTCCAGGCTCACGTAGCCGTCTTTGCCGTCAGTCGCGTCGTAGAGCGGCCGAAACGCGTCGGCGGCGCTCTGCACGTCGCGCTGGCTGAGGGCTTCGTAGATTGCCTCAACGCCCTTTCCGTGAAGCGCCATCGCCCGAATGTCCTCGTCGTAATCGTGACTCTCGGCAATCGCCATTTCGAAGATGGACGGATTCGAGGTCATGCCCCGCAGCCCGTCTTCTTCGATGAGACGCCGGAGCCCGCCGCTGGCGATGAGATCGCGCCGGATATAATCCAGCCAGATGGATTGGCCGAGCTCTCCCAGTTCCTGCAGAGGATTAGCTTTCATGGTCGTACCTCCCGCCCTTCTCTGCTAGGGTTCCGCGTCGCTGCCAACTCGCACCCTCGCACGGGCTCTGCTTGCCTATCAGGGGGCAATCTTGTCGCTCAACCACTGGCGCGTCTTCTCGAAGGAGTCCTTCAGGTCAGCGTAGGACTGCTTGAATCCCGTCTTCACGTCATCCCAGCTTGACTCGGTGGCGATCTCGGCTTGGTCGAGTTGCTTCTTTGCCTGGGCCCACTTGCCGCGCGCCGTCCGGAGCTCGACCCTGGCGTCGGCCTTGGCCGCGCCGCTGGCTTTGTCAACTTTGGTGCCAAGCCGATCCAGCTCTTCCTGGATGTTGACCAATTCCTTTCCCATCCTGTCGACAAACTCGGCCTTCTCCGCGTACGCGTAGTCACGCATCGCCTGCGCCACCTCCCTTGTCTCCGCTTTGGCCTTTTCCAGGTGCACCGCCGCGGAGCCTTGCGGCTTCAGTGCTGCCGCTGACTTGCTGTCTCTCGAGTTACAGCCCACCATGCAAGCGCTCGTGATGAAGAACGTCGTGACGACTATTGCGTCTTTCATGTTCAATGCCTTTCAGGCGAACCCGACAGCCGGGGGCGTCTGCGAGGCGCATCCCCCATTGCTGACGGCGCCCTCCAAATTGTCACTATGGGATAGATGCGTGCGGCTCGTGTTCGATTACAATCTCGACCCGGCGGTTGTTGGCGCGGCCTTCGGCGCTGGCGTTGTCCGCGATTGGGTTTCCCTTCCCCATCCCATGGGCCTGGATCAGGTCACCCTGGTAGCCTCGCTGCACCAGGTAGCTACGAACCGCGTCAGCCCGACGCTGCGACAGGTCCATGTTGAAGCTCACGGACCCCTGGGAGTCCGTGTGCCCCTCGACGGTAAGGTGTCGCTCGCGGGTGGTAAGCAGCACCTCGGCCACCTGGTCGAGTCGCGTTCTCGCCTCGGGCAGCAGAACCGCCCGGTTGGATGCAAAGAGCACACTCCCGGAGAGCGTGATAACCATTCCACGGGGCTCCTCCTTGACTGCGGCCAGCTTGGCGAGCGCCGCCTGGGCGTCAGCCGCTCGCTTTTCGGCAGCGGCCCGGGCCTCTTGCTCAGCGGAGAGCTTCTCTGCCGTCGCTTCGCCGCTGCGCTCCGAGGCTGCCAGGGCGGTGCGCGTCTTGCTCAGGTCCTGTTTTGTTTTCGCAACAACCTTGCCCTGCGCTGTCTGGTAGTCCTCTTTGGATTGGGCTTGGCTCTTCTGCTCGATCGAGATCGAGGCAGTAGCCTCAGCGAACTGAGCTTTGCGTTGGGCGACATAGGCGAGGTCTCGCGTCTGATACGAGTCGGGATTGTCGCGGAAGGACTGCTCCGCTTCGGCGAGCGCCTGGTTTGCTACGTGCAACTCAGCCGGGGCGGCCTGGGCCGCGCGCCCAGTGCTTGCGCGCCGGTAGGCTTCTCGGGCGTCGACGAGTTCTGTTGGAGCAGTGGTTGCGCAGCCGGCGAAGACTCCGGCACAGACAAATGCGAGCAAAAGACTATGGGTTTTCATCCGAGTCTCCTTTCACTTGACGGGTTGGCATTTTCCACGATCTACTTGTTTTCCTGCCGGAATTGGCGCACACGATCCACGGCCGCCCGGGCCTCCGCCTTTTCCGCGTCTTCGCGAGAGAGCGCGACGGCCAACTCAGCGTCGGCTTCCGACCGCGACAGCATCGAGACGGCCATTCCCTTCTGGCCTTTCGCGGCCAGCGATTTGGCATTCTCCATTTCCTCCTTGGCCAGCTGCAGATGGAGTGAGGCCTGCGGTACTTTGGCCGCCCCAACCTCCTCAGCCGCCCGGATCCCGGAGGCAGACGCCTCTGTGCGTAGCGGCGGGGCACTTGCGCAGCCTGCGACAATTGTGGTGGCCGCGACGGCCATGGCGAAGGCCATAGTTGCGAGCTTGAATATGTGTCTCATCGGATCCTCCATTTGGTGCTTGGATACGCGTTTCAATCAATACTCATTAGTTCTTCATTCTCTTGAAGGCAGCCTCGAGATCCTTCCATGCGCTCTCAACCCCAGTCTTGAGAGTCGCCCACTTCTCGTTTCCCGCCGCCTTGAGCTCGCAGAGCTTCGATTGCGCGACCTGGTACTTCGCCTTCAGATCGTCGATGCGCCTGCGCTGATCGATCTTCACCTCCGCACCAGCCTTTTCAGCCTTGGCAACCAGTTCGTCGAGCTTGGCGCCCCATTGCCTAAGCTCTGCTTCCATCTTTCCTACGTGCCCTTCCGTAGCTTCCATGAGCTGCTCCTTTCCGTCATCTAGGTCCATTGGAATAGGTTCCTTGCCTTCGTGCCGGTCGGCGGCGGTGATCGTGAAATCGATGCTCTCCGCGCAAATCGCAGAATGTGCGCTACGGCCTCCGTGGCCAGACGTGACACCTCCAGCGGATCGGTACTGTAGTCCGCGGCCCCATCAAATGCGGCCACGACCAACTCGCCGAACTGTGCCGTCCTGTTAGCCTGGGTCTTCATGGTCGTTCTCTTTCCACCGCTGTGCATTTGCCGCTCGCCTGTGGCGAGGTTTCGGCATCCGCGCATACCCTCTACAGCAGCTTTCAGGCCAGCGACGAGGCGCCAGTGACTCCAAGGACTTGCGTCGCGGACCGCTGGATGAGGCCGCGAAGTTCCATCGAAATGACGTACCTGCTCACTCAATTCGAGGGAAAGAGGCGGCCGGCATGCGCACCGCGATCAGCGCTCACAGCGAGCAACCATTGCCCGGCAGGGAAAGGACGTCGGAGTCGAATACGAAGGCGCGAAGGCCACCCAGCCACGCCCTTGCCAATAATCGGCCACACGCAGTAGCGCCGGTCTTCATCGTGATGTCAGAGGCCGCCAGAATTTTGCCGCGGAATTCCAAGAGAGCGAGACGGCCGACGCGCGTCTTTGCATCAACCTCTCATGCTGGGGAATCCGACTGTGCCTTCGCGCTATGGGATTTTGAGCAACATTCCGCGCAGTGGGTCGGCCCCAACAGCGTCAGAATCTTGCTCCACGTATCCTTGTGCACGGCTCTTCGTGGAAGCACGCGTCCCATTGCTGCGGCAGATTTTGCAGCCTGTTGCACGCCTCGCTCGAGTTGCTCCAAGTCGAGGTACTCCTCACCGTCCAAGAGACGCGCGGCTGTCTCTGCCGTGCTTACGGCGGCGACTTCATCGTCGGAAAGCAGCCCTAGAACACCTTGACGGGTACAATTTTGGGTTTGCGCGTCGCTTTTCATGGTTGCTCCAATCAGGTTTGCGTGTTGCGGCTCTCCAAACAATGCTGGTTCAAGCGATCCGTGCACGATGTGTGCCGACGGCGTCGGGAACCTGTCTCCCTGGCGCGCGCCCTTGTGCCCGGTCAATGTGAATGGGCTCCCATTCAATGCGAATCGGTTTGTCAGGTGGGTGTTGACGCGCCCAACTCGTGAATCAGCAGCGTGGGCGCTGCAATCCGCTCATGCGGGCAGCCGCCTCCGCTGCGACAGTGACATGGCACGCGTCGTGCTTGTTGCTCTGTGCGTGATTGCTGCAAGCAACATCGCGGGGCCGCCCGACGGGCCAGGGCCACGTCCAGTTGCCACGCTGGCGATTGCTGCGCCTGCCAGCCCGATCGATGCCGCGCCGAAGAAGTCGTGGAGAGGTCTGCGACGAAATGGGATCATCGCCCTGCTCGCGCTGGTGGCGCTTATGACTGTGGCTGGCGTCGCCTGGTACCGACTGAGCCGACCCACGGGGTCAGGCTTCCGCACGGTGCGGGTGGTGCGCGCCGATATTACCGAACGTGTGACCGCCACCGGCACTCTGCAGCCGGTCATCACCTCGCCGGTCGGCGCGCAGGTATCCGGCATCGTGGCCAAGCTCCACGCCGATTTCAACTCGCAGGTAAAGGCTGGGGATCTCCTGGTGGAGCTGGATCCTGCGCTCTTCCAGAACGCGGTGGCGATGGCGACCGCACAACTTGCGCAGGCCAAGGCGAACCTGACCAGCGCTCACGCGAACGCGCGCGGAGCCGTAAGCGTGCGCGACCGTACGCGACTGCTCGAGCGCAAGTCCCTGGTGAGCGGCGCCGATCTGGACGCGAGCGAAGCGGTCTTCGGCCAGACTGCCGGGCAATCGCGCTCGGGCGCCGCGCAGATTGCGCAGGCCTACGCCCAGCTCGACAAGGCCAAATTGGATTACGAGCACTCAATCATTCGCTCGCCCGTGGACGGCACTGTCATCTCGCGGAATATCGATATCGGCCAGGCCGTGGCGGCGACTCTCACAGCTCCCACGCTCTTCACGATCGCGCGGGATCTGCACCATATGCAGGTTCACGCCGCGGTGGATGAAGCCGACATCGGCGGGGTTCGCACTGGCCAGAACGCGACGTTCACGGTCGATGCATTCCGCGACCAGACCTTTGGCGCGGTCGTGCACGAGGTGCGGAACGCGCCGCAGACGCTATCGAATGTGGTGACCTACGACGTCGTGCTCGACGCGGAGAACCCTGACTTGAAGCTTCGTCCGGGTATGACCGCCAACGTGCTGATTCTGATCGTGCAAAAGAGTCAGGTGCCTGCGGTGGCAAACGAGGCGTTGCGCTTCCGGCCGGCGGCCGCGCCAACTGCCGCAAGCAGCGTGAAGGCCGCCGCGAACGCGCAGCAGGGCGCGGCGGTCTACGTCCCGCAAGCCGGCCGCGCCGTGCGGGTTGCGATCAAGATTGGCGTGTCCGATGGGAACATGACCGAAGTGGACGGCCTCGACCCTGGCCGCGAAGTGATCGTCGATGTCGTTCGAGACAAGGGCAAGGCACCCGCTGCCGCAGGGGCAGGCCGTGGCATGTGAACCGATCATCCGGCTCGCGGGCATTGCCAAGACCTACAAGACCGGCGAGGTCGAGGTCCACGCGCTGGTCGATGTGGACCTGACGGTCGAGACGATCGAGATGGTCGCCATCATGGGCCCGTCCGGCTCGGGTAAATCGACGCTGATGAATCTGCTGGGCTGCCTCGATCAGCCCACCAAGGGCAGCTATCTCTTCGAAGGGCGCGAGGTCGCGACTCTGCAGAAGCGTGATCTCTCGGCGCTGCGCCTTTCGGCATTCGGATTCGTGTTCCAGGGCTTCCAGCTTATCGCGCGCACCAGCGCGCTCGACAACGTGGCGCTCCCGCTGGTGTACGCCGACGTGCCAGTGGCGGAGCGCAGAGCCCGGGCCAAGGAGGCGCTCGGGCGGGTTGGGCTTGCCGGCCGCGAGGACCACACCTCCGCGCAGCTCTCCGGGGGCCAGCAGCAGCGCGTGGCCATCGCGCGCGCGCTGGTGAACCGGCCACGCCTGATCCTGGCCGACGAGCCCACCGGCGCGCTCGATACACGCACCTCAATGGAAGTCCTTGGTTTGGTTCAGTCCCTGCACAAAGGCGGAATCACCGTGGTAATGGTCACCCACGAACCAGACATCGCTGCCTACGCCGACCGGCTGGTGGTCGTGCGCGATGGGCGAATCCAGTCGGACAAGAAGCAAGTCCCCCACGATGCGGCGGCCGATCTCGCCGCGATGCCGGAGCAGGCAGCATGAGGGCACTTATATCCATCATCCCGCTCGCGTTCGGTGCGCTCCGGCGCAACGTCATGCGATCGTTGCTGACCGCATTGGGCGTGATCATCGGCGTGGGCGCGCTCATAGTGACGGTCGCGTCCGGTGAGGGCTCCAAGGCCGTGCTGCTGGAGCAGCTCGCGACTCTAGGAACCAACCTTTTGATCGTGCTCCCAGGCTCCAGCACCCTGGGCGGAGCGCGTGGTGGGCCAGGTTCCGGCAAGCCGCTCACCCACGCCGACCTGCTCGCTATCATGAATGGGGCCAGCGCGGCCCGCTACGCCGCACCGCTGGACCGAACCGTCGTGCAGGTCGTACTCGACAACCAGAATTGGCTCACCACGGTCTACGGATCCACGCCCGAGTTTTTCGCCATTCGCGAATGGTCGCTCGCGCATGGGCGCTTCTTCAACAGCAGCGAGTCCGACTCGGGCGCCAAAGTGTGCGTGTTCGGACAGACCGTGGCGAAGCAGCTTTTCGGCGCGAGTGAACCGCTGGGCCAAGTCGTGCGTGTAAAGTCGATGCCCTGCCAGGTCGTGGGCGTTCTCGCGAGCAAGGGACAGTCCTCGCAAGGCCAGGACCAGGACGATCTGGTGGTGATGCCCTGGGTGACCTACAAGTCGCGGATGATGAGCCAGGACCGAATTCACGTCGGCAGCATACTGGTCTCCGCCATTTCTCCCGACGAGGTGTCCCACGCGCAGACCCAGGTGATCGGCATCCTCCGCCAACAACATCGTCTGTCGGATAGCCAGCTCGACGATTTCACCGTACGCAACCTGGCGGATCTCGCCGCCACTCAGGAGAAGGCGGCGGACGCCCAGACAGGAATGCTCCGCAACGTCGCCGCCGTGTCCTTGCTGGTGGGCGGGATCGGGATCATGAACATCATG
>Ga0182021_10002201_pt1 | contig 22721 bp, 24 predicted proteins | sample 612E3MmetaG_FD_120493 | JGI IMG/M metagenome (GOLD analysis project Ga0182021, IMG submission 120493) | Permafrost microbial communities from Stordalen Mire, Sweden - 612E3M metaG (Illumina Assembly) | ecosystem: Environmental > Terrestrial > Soil > Wetlands > Permafrost | place: Sweden... | reverse complement strand
TGAGAAGACCGATGGCACCGATCGCGATGACATTTTGACCGATGAAATCGAATCCTTCGTTGCCCAGGATCATAGTGCACCAGAGAGAGGGTCCCCGTTCTCCGGTGCAATATACGCAATGCCGCGCCGCATTTCAACACTGCTACTTTCCGATCCACGCCTCAAGGAGCGACGAAAGGCACTGCTCATCCAGAGAGGGGTTCTCGTACATGCCCGCCCGGAGCCGCTGGCGCATTGCTTCATAAAGTGCGACAGCCGCGGCAACCGAGACGTTCAGGCTCTGGATCATGCCCGCCATCGGGATCTGGAATTTGACATCGGCTGCAGCTGCGGCCTCTTCAGACACGCCGCGATGCTCGTTTCCGAACACGAGCGCAACCTGCTGTGTCAGGTCAAGGTCGTAGAGAGAGACGGAGTGTGCTCCCAGGCAGGTTGCACAGATGCGAAACCCCTCGCTGCGAAGCGTCGAGAAGCACTCATCGACCGTCCGGTGTGACCGGCGCTCGATCCATTTGTTGGCGCTGGAGGAGCTTTTCTTCCCGATGCGGGGGAAACGTTCCACCGTGTACAGCAGCTCCATACGCATGACCCCGACGGCGTCGCACGAGCGGAACACCGCACTCACATTGTGCGGATCGTGGATGTTTTCCATGACCACGGTGAGAGACGGCTGCCGGCTGGCCAGCACGCGGCGGAATTTTTCCAGGCGGCGTTCAGTGGGGGGCATCGCCGGCTCGCGCTGAACCATGGGTGAGAGGGTGAACAGGTTCCCTGCGGACCTGGAGGAGGAGGATGGCTGCCAGCACGAGCACCGCGCCCGCGACCTGCCAGGAGGTCAGCATTTCGCCCAGCACGAATGCCGCCGACCCGATGGCGAAGACCGGCTCCACGGTGCTCGTGATGATCGCGCGTGAAGGAACGATGAATCTCAGGCCGTTGAAATAGAGCGAATGGGGTATGAGGATCGAAACCACAGCAAGCACGAACAGGCCGGCCCACGGGGAAGGCGGAGCCGCAGGCCCGAAGAGTGTCCAGGGCGGGCGGAGGACCAGCCAGAAGAGTGATGCGCCCGCGATCGCATAGAACGTCACGGTCCAGAACGCGAATTGCCTGAGCAGCCGGCGGGTATAGACGTTCAGGAATGCGAAGCAGATCGCGGAGGCGAGGCCGGTGGCAAGCGACAGACGAGTGACCTTGACCACGCCCGTGCCGTAGGCCCCGACCGCAAGAAAGCAGCCGAGCAGCGACAGGAATGCCGCAGACACCTTGATGGCGCTCATGCGCTCTTCCCTGGCCCAGGCGGCGTAGGCCATCACCAGGAACGGCGCGGTATACTGGATGAGGATCCCGGTGGCAACGGTGCTTTCCCTGATGGTGAAGTAATAGAAGAAGTTCGAGCCTGCAACTCCGGCGACGCCGACAAGAAGGAATTTCCAGAGTTCACGGAAGGGCACACGGAGGGCGGAAGGATGAACCACGCAGAGCCACGGAAGGAGCAGGAGGGCGGTAAACGTGACCCGCGCTTCCACGATCACCACCGTATCGACGTTCCGGTTGAGAAGAAACTTTGCGGCCGTGGCGGATCCGCCCCAGAACAGGGCCGCCCCCAGGACCATGATGTAGCCTTTCAGGTCCTTCATTCGCCCCGGATCTTGTCTTTTCCGGGGGTTGATGCCTCATCGGCGAGCCGGCGGTAGTATTCACCCTGTTCCGGGTCTCCCGCGAGCTCGTACAGGTATGCGAGGCGCTTGTAGAGGTTGATGGGGTTCTTCACATGCTGCACGCCGTGCTTCACGAATTCAATGAGGCTGGCCAGGGGGGGAATGTTGAGATCGGGATCGTAACAGTCGCAGGCGTCGAGGTACGGATCGGGCTCCACGGGGCGGGCGAGGGCCGCCTTCTGGTAGTAGTGAACGGCGAGCTCGTAATTGTCTCCCTGGGTTACTTCGAAAATACTTGCAAGCCAGAGGTAGACATCATAAGCAAGATCCGGGAACTCATGCGCCAGCTTCTCGCCGAAGAGTCTGACCTCATCTGCGGTGAGCGCATGGTTCCAGAACAAAAGGCGGTACGGCTCGACGTCCTTCACCTGCTGATTGATCGCCGACTGGAATGCGTCGAAGATCTCGTTGAAGTCCGTCGATGAACCAAAACAACGCCGGATCTCCTCGAGCGTATAGGTCTGCAAGGAACGTCTCCCGAAGGCCGCCGAAATGGTGAGGATCGCGCCGCAGAAGGGCTGGGGGAAGCATGCGCCATGCCATGGTAACTTACAGAACCGGCTCCTGAAAATCAACCGCGGGCCGCGCGGAGCGTTCCCGGCCGGGCGTGGAGGCCGCCTGGTGCCGTTATGCCGGGAGTCATGTCCGGAGGGCCGTTCGCTTGTTTTTCACTTGCCTTCTGCATACGTTGCTCATCAACTTTAGAATATCCATCGCAGGCCACCAGGAGAAGCGCCATGCAAGCGGCCGGCACCCGGGGCGAAGCAGCCCGCCCAGGCACCAAGAGTTCGCTGACGGTCATTGACAACCGCACCGGTAAGCAGTATGAACTCCCGATCGAAGACAACACGGTCCGGGCCCTCGACTTCCGTCAGATCAAGACCGGGCCGGATGACTTCGGCCTGATGACGTACGACCCCGCGTTCATGAACACCGCTTCGTGCAGGAGCTCCGTGACGTTTATCGACGGCGATCAGGGAATCCTGCGCTACCGCGGCTATCCCATCGAACAGCTTGCCGAACAGTGTTCGTATCTGGAGGCGGCCTACCTGCTGATTCACGGCGACCTTCCGACCGCCGTCCAGGCGGCGGCATGGTCGGGAAGCATCGCCCGGCACGCTCCTGTACCCGAGAACGTCAAGAAGTTTTTGGAAGGGTTTCACTCCGACGCCCATCCGATGCCGATGTTCATCAGCACGATCGCTTCGCTCTCCACGTTTTACCGTTCATCCCGGGACCTGAACGATGCCCAGGAGCGGGATCTCACGGTCTATCGCCTCATCGGCCAGGCTCCCACGCTGGCGGCTTATGCATACCGCCACCTCAACGGCTTGCCGTACGTTGCTCCCGACGAGGAGATGGGGTACACCGCGAACTTCCTCAACATGATGTTCAAGAGGGGCGAGCGGCACTATGCAGCGAATCCCTCCCTCGTGCGTGCGCTCGACATCCTCTTCATTCTGCAGGCCGATCACGAACAGAACTGCAGCACCAACACCGTCCGCGGGGTAGGAAGCTCGCGCGTGGACCCGTACAGCGCGATGGCGGGAGCGGCCGCTGCGCTCTATGGCCCGCTTCATGGCGGGGCGAACGAGGCAGTGCTCCGGATGCTGGATGAAATCGGGACCATCGACAGGGTGCCGGCCTTCATCGCCGACGTCAAGGGAGGAAAGCGCAAGCTGATGGGGTTCGGCCACCGCGTCTACAAGAACTTCGACCCCCGCGCGGCAATCATCAAGAAGATGGCCGATCAGGTCTTCGAGGTCACCGGGCGCAACCCGAAGCTTGACATCGCCCTGGAGCTCGAACGGATCGCGCGAGGAGACGACTATTTCATTTCCAGAAAACTCTATCCAAACGTCGATTTCTATTCCGGACTGATTTACCAGGCGCTGAACTTTCCCCCGATTTTCTTCCCGGTGTTGTTTGCCATCGGCCGCATGAGCGGATGGCTCGCCCAATGGCTCGAAATGCTGCAGGATCCGGAGCAGAAAATCTATCGCCCCCGGCAGATCTATACAGGCAGCGACAAACGGATCGTTCCCCAGGTGAGCCAGAGGCAATGAGGATTCTCTTGACGTGCTTTTCCAGCTCACGGGGCGGGCTGGAGCAACAGGCGATTGACCTTGCGCGGCAGCTCCAGACCCGCGGCCATGAGGTCTGGCTGGCCTGTGTTCCGGACAGCCGGCTGGAGAAGGAGGCGACGGAGCTTCAGGTACGCACGCTCCCTTTTGACGTCACCGGGTACGTCCACCCGAGACTTGTCTGGCGGCTGGGCAAATTCATTGCCCGGAACCAGGTGGACATCGTCCATTGCCATCTGTCCAGGGATATCGCGACGGTCGTACCTGCCGTAAAGCTGAGCATGACCGAAGTGCCCATCCTGCTGACCCGGGGGATGGGTTCTTACGTCAACAAGAAAGATCCCCTCCACCAGTTCACCTACGGCAACCTCGCCCTTGTCATCGCGGTCTCGTCGGTGATCCACAAGAACGTGCTGGATACCACCCCCATGCCGCCGGAACGGGTCATCACGCTTCCGTGCGGCATCGACACCACACTTTTTTCGCCGGAGAGAGTGAACGGAGCCGGCGTGCGGGCTGAATTCGGGTACGGGCCGGAGATCGTTGTCGTGGGTTTTGTGGGCCGCTTTTCCCTCGGAAAGGGGCAGGAGGAGCTCCTGGAAGCCGCCGATCTGGTGCGCGGGCAGAGACCCCAGGTGCGCTTTCTTGTTGTCGGTGAAGCGAGCCGCGGGGAAGAGGAGTTCGAGCAGCACATCCGCAGGATGCACGCGAGTCTGAGGCTGGAGGGGGTGATGACGCTGACGGGGTTCCGCCGGGACATTCCCGAAGTCATGAGCTCGTTTGATGTCCTGGCTTTTCCCTCCCACGCCGAAGCGTTCGGGCTCGTTCTTACCGAGGCAATGGCGATGGAACGCCCTGTTGTTGCCTCGAACAGCGATGGGGTGCTGGACATCGTTGTAGGGGGCGAGACCGGCCTCCTCGTTCCACCCAAGGACCCCCGCAGGCTTGCAGAAGGACTGATCCGGCTCGTTGATGATCCCGCCCTGCGCATGCGGATGGGGAAGGCGGGCCGCTTGCGCGTTCTGGATCTCTTCGATCAGCGGAAGCAGGCTGAACGGATCGAAGAGATTTACACATCCCTCCTGAGGCAGGAAACCCCTTCCTGACCATGCCACACTCGAGGACTGCGCCGGAACTGAACGCCATGGGCGGGCCCGGACAGCCGACTCCTCGTCTCTGAAGCAGGGACTCTCTCCCGAGCTTCCCGCCAACTTGCCTGAAGGGGCTTAACACACAGCGCTCACCATTTAACCTGCCTCACTTCTCGAACGTATCACTTCTGTGCGGCTGTCCGGAAGAACCTCCACCGGCACCAACGACAGGGAGCATTAGCATCGGGACCGGGATGCCCTTCGAACTCCAGCCTGACCTTCTTGACCGATGCCTCCGCGGGGAGAGGCAGGCATTCCGCCAGCTCGTGGAGGGCTCTCAACGGTATGCCTTCCGACTGGCCTTCCGGATGGTGTGGGATGAAGATGAGGCGAGAGAGATCGTGCAGGAAGCCTTCATCCGCGTCTGGAAGCATCTTCCGGCATTCGACCGCAACACCAGATTCACGACATGGCTCTACAGGATCGTCGTCAACCTGTCACACGACACCTTGAGAAGGCGGGCAAGGGGCAGGATGGTTCCACTGGACGATGCGGCGACGTTGGTGTCGACAGAGCAGGAATCGACGCTGATCAACAGAGACCTCGCCGCAAGGGTCCGCGCGCTTGCGGAAGATCTGCCGCCCGCTCAGCGGACGGTTTTTGTCCTGCGTGATCTGCAGGATCTCAGCATTGAGGAGACCGCGGAAGTCCTTTCGATGTCACCAGGCGCGGTGAAGGCGAACCTTTGTTACGCGCGGCGCCGCATCAGGGAGCGTATGGAGCTGACGGAACACCCGGAGAATGAACACCATGACGTGTGATCAGGCAAGGGAAGTCATCGCGCTCACCCGGCCGGGAGAAACCTCGGAAACGGAGACGCGCGCGCTCACGGAGCATCTGGGATCATGTGCCCCCTGCACACGGCTGTATCGCAATGCCCTGTCGCTCAACGAAAAGATTGCAGCGTTGCGAGCCGTGGAGCCCGTGCTGGAGGACCCTGAAGGTCTCGTCCGTTCGGTCATGCAGATCGTTGATGAGACACATCCGGCGCAAAGGCCCACCTCGCGCGGAAGGAGGGCATCCAGGCTCCGGGGCAGGGACCATGATGCCGTCGCGCCCGCCGCTGGTTTTAGGACCAGCAGGATTGCCTTCGCCGTTGCGGCCGCGATCATCGCCGTGTTCCTTATGCAAACGACGATGGATGCCAGGAAGCTTGCCGCCCTGGAGCTTCGTCTGGGCCGGATCACCGTCGGCACCGCGGTCGCCGGCATCGTTGAGCCCGGGCAGGTTCTCGAACTCATCCCCCGCGGAGAGGCACGGGACAGGCTTCTCGCCATGCTCAGAAGCGGCGCACTCCGGACTTCTCTGAACGATCAGGGAGTGCGGGCGTACCTGGAATCGATGAGCAACGCGGCGGGCGTGCCGCCGGCGCTGTCCAGCCGGAGCGGACTGCGGCTGACCGTGCAGGTGCAGGACCAAGCGGAGATCATGAAGACCATCGACTCGCTTCTTACGAAAGGAGGCAACGCACATGAACAGTGAGCGCGCCCGGAGGTGCCTGCCGGTGATCCTAACGGCGGCCTTCCTTTTGCCCGGCTGCCTCGAGCAGGAAACGACAACAACGATCCATCCCGACGGGACCTGCGAGCGGGTCATCGTCATCCGGGACGACGGACCCGCATTCCCCCAGGGGATCTTCCCGATTGCGGTAGATTCATCCTGGGACACCACAGGTGTGAGGGTCCGCGATTCGGGAAACCAATACCAGTGGACACTGACGAAGCGCTTCCGGAGCTACGACGACCTCGCCCGCGAGTATGCGGGGGTGGGTGACACCGGCAAGATCCATGTCGAGGTCAGGGTGGAGAAGCGCTTCAGATGGTTCTACACATATTTCGAGTATGGAGAAACGTACGCCCGTTACTCCCGGTTCAACCTCATTCCTCCCTCCGCGGTGTTGAATGAGGAGGAGATTCTCCGGTACACCTACGGGGATACCAGTCGCGTCCTCAAGGAGAAAGTCGAAGAGTGGGAGGCAAGGAACCTCTTCGAGGTACTCTACGCCCCGATGGTCCGCAGAGCCGGGGAACTCCGGGACACCGTCCTCGCATCGACGCTGGCGTCGCACAAGGAGGAATTCTTCCGACTGCTCGAGACGGCGGAAAAGCGGGATAGTTTCGCCGACTCTCTTCTTGCCCGCTTCGTGCCGAATGCCTCCCGGAAGGATCTGTTCCACGACGGGCAGATTACGGAAGCAGGGGTGGATGCTGTGACAGAGCTGGCGGTGCAGGTGTGCGGCACCGGCTCGCTCAGGGAGCTGAAGGGGGAGCTGCGGGCGGGATGGAAAGCAAGTGAGGCAGTCCTCTTCGACGAGCTTGGACCTGAGGAAAAGGGGGAGACCTTCACCAATACCGTCGTGATGCCCGGGATCGTGTTGGAGACCGGCGCTCCCGAAGTCAAAGGGAGCACGGTGTCCTGGAAGTTTGAGAGGAACCGGCTCTCACTGCATGACTACGAGATGCGCGTCGAGTCGAGGACGGTGAATGTCTGGGCAATCGTGGTGACGGGTATTCTCGTGCTCGGTCTGCTCGCGGTGGTGTTTGCGGTTCCCATGTTCTCGATGCGGCGCAACACGGCGCTTACACCATCGGCATAGGGAGGGAGCTTCAGGAGGGAATGTTCGCGGCGGCGCCGGGGAGAGCCACGGCGTGGTCGATGGTGGAGGCGAGGTCGCTGAAATGAAAGGGCTTGGTGAGGTAACCTTCGGCGCCGAAGTGCCGGCACTTGGCTCCCGCCTCGGCGGGATTATCACCGGTGAGGATGACGACCTTGGGGGCGAGGCTGCGCTTGCGGAGCTGCTGCATGACCTCAGCACCGTCCATACCGGGCATATGAAGGTCCAGAAGGACGAGGTCGTACGATGAACTCTCGAGCATCTGAATGGCCGTCAAACCATCCGGTGCGACCTCGACGGCATACCCCTCGAGGGAGAGCTGGCACTGGACCAGGATCCTGAGGTCATCCTCGTCGTCGACATACAGAATGCGTTTGGTCATGGTCGTTGTCCACACAGCCGCCGTATGCTTACACCGGATGAGGTGCGGTCCGGGCGCACGCGCCCGGCGTGCCGCCTTATTTTGCGAGCACGCGCTCGACAGAATCGATCAGTTCGTGAAAATTGTATGGTTTCGTAAGATAATCCGCGGCCCCGAGCCTGACGCATTGGCTCGCAATCGCCACGTCATCCACGCCCGTGAGCATGATGACGGGAGGAGGAGACTGCCGCTTGTTCAGGTACTGCAAAACCGCAAAACCATCCATGCGCGGCATCCGAAGGTCGAGGAGCACCAGGTCGAACTGCTGTTTCTCGAGTATTTCGACTGCTTCTTTGCCATCACTCACTGTTTCCACGTCGAAGCCTTCGAGCGAGAGATGGCTTTTCACCAGCTCGCGCAACGACTCTTCGTCATCGGCATACAGTAGCCTCTGGGCCATCGGACTTCGTCCTAGAACGTGCGGTTCACATGCCCCCACTGCAGGCACATGCTAGGAAGAATAATCGAGAGAATCAACCGGGCGGCAGAGGCCCCGGAATCAGCGGACCCAGAGATAGGTGACGCCGCGATTTGCGGCATCCATGTCAGTATCTGCGAAGAGACCGGTCTCACGGCGCATGCGCTGTGTGGCCGGGTCAAACCGCGAAAATGTCTCCCCCGGAATGACCTCGAGAACTCTTGAGCGCATGCGGAAGGCCCAATTCCTGACAATGTCCGATGTCGAGCCGCCCCTGCCCGAACTCCCATACCCGTGGATCACCTTGATGACGCGGACGGCGGGAGAGTTCCTGGCAGCGGCCAGTGCCTCCTGCAGGGCCTCCTCCACCAGGTCCGGGTGAAGCGGCGGATGGGCAACATCGATCTGGAGGACGGCGGAGGACATCGCGGAGCGGGAGACGAAGTGATCAGGACGTGAGCCGGCCGGGACGAGAGGCCATGCGCTTCAGCCGGAGCGAATTCCCGACGACGCTCACGGAGCTGAAGGCCATGGCAAGGGCGGCGATCATAGGATTGAGCAGGCCGGCCGCTGCCAGGGGAATGCCTACAACGTTGTAGATGAAGGCCCAGAACAGATTCTGATGGATGACACGGAGCGTCCGGCGCGACATCACGATTGCCTCCGCCACTCCGAAGAGGTCGCCGCACATGAGCGTGATGTCTGCTGCTTCTGCGGCGATGTCTGTGCCGGACCCCATGGCGATTCCGATGTCGGCTTGCGCAAGCGCCGGTGCATCATTCACGCCGTCTCCCACCATTGCCACGGTTTGCCCTTCCTCCTGCAGAATCCTTATCCGGCGTACCTTCTCCTGCGGCAGCACACCTGATGCAACATCCCCGATCCCTGCCTGCCGGGCAATCGCGCGGGCCGTTCTCTCCGTGTCGCCCGTCATGAGAGTGACAGAGAGCCCCATGCGGCGCAGGGCGCCGACGGCGGCGGCAGAACTCTCCTTCAGGCGGTCGGCAATGGCAATGGCGCCGGCCGGGCGTCCGTCGATGCCGACGAACACCACCGTGTCCCCCTCGTCTTCGGATGTGAGCAAGGGGGGGACGTCCACCTCAATTGCGTGCTGTCGAAGGAACGCGGCCGTTCCTGCGATGACGGCATGACCCTCCACCTCGCCTGCAACTCCTCCGCCCGTCGTGGAGGCAAACGACCCGACGGCCGGCAGCGTGATGCCCCGGCGCTGAGCCGCTTCGACGATTGCCCTGCCGAGAGGATGCTCCGATGCATGTTCGACGGATGCGGTCATGCGCAGGACGTACTCCTCGTCGTTCCCGTTGAAAGGGACGACGCTGCCGACCGAGGGGACCCCTTCGGTCAGCGTGCCGGTCTTGTCCAGGACCACGGCGGAGATTTCATGAGCACGCTCGATGCTCTCGATATTCCTCACCAGAATCCCCCGGGAGGCCGCAGCTCCTGTCCCGACCATGATCGCGGTGGGGGTTGCGAGACCGAGGGCGCAGGGACATGCGATGATCAGCACGGCAATGAAATGCAGAAGCGAAGGGGTGAAGCCCGCTCCGAGGGCAGCATACCAGACGATGAAGGTGACGAGCGCGATCGAAATGACGGAGGGAACGAAGACGGCGGCAATCCGGTCGGCAAGGGCCTGCACCGGGGCCTTCGAACCCTGCGCCTGTTCCACAAGCCGGATCATCTGGGCGAGGAGTGTATCCTTACCGACCGCAGTGGCGCGAAACGTCACGCTTCCGGTATTGTTGAGCGTCCCGCCGATGAGCCGGTCGCCGGTGGTCTTTTCGGCGGGCATGCTCTCGCCGGTCACCATCGACTCGTTGACCGTTGTGGCCCCGCTGATAATGAGACCGTCAACCGGGATCTTTTCCCCGGGCCGGACCTGCAGCAGGTCCCCCTGGACGACCCGGTCCAAAGGGATGTCGGAGCCGGTTCCGTTACGGATGATGCGCGCGGACCTCGGCAGGAGCCCCGCGAGTTTTCGAAGCGCATCGGACGCCCGGCGCTTCGCATTTGCTTCCAGGAGTTTTCCGAAGAGGATGAGCGTGATGATGGTCGCAGCGGTATCGAAGTACACATGGCCCGCGTGGTGGAGGCCGAGGGCGCCGGGAAACAGCGTAGCTGCCAGGCTGTACAGATATGCCGAACCGCTCCCCACGGCCACGAGGGTGTTCATGTCGGCGGTACGGTGGCGAAGCGCGGCGAAGGCCCCCTTGAAGAAGCGTCGTCCCGGGCCGAAGAGGATGGGCGTTGTCAGGAGAAGGAGGATCTTATTGGTATCATCGAGCGACAGGGGGATTTCGAACCATCCGGTCATGCCGGCCATGCCGATGAGCATGACAGGAGCGGCAAGCGCTGCACTCAGGATCAGCTCCGCGCGGAGGGTGCGGCCCGGATCGCTGCCGACGGTCGCCTCCTGGGCCGGAACCGACGGGACCTGAAGCGTATATCCGGCCTGCCTGACCGCCTGCTGAAGCTGGTTCAGCGAGACGCGTGCTGGATCGAACCGCACGGTGGCGCGTTCAGTGGCGAGATTGACCGCCGCGGCGTCGACGCCTTCCACCGTACGAAGGACCGTTTCGACCCGGGCAACACAACTTGCGCAGGTCATTCCTTCCACGGGAAGAGAAAGGACCGTGGCACGGTTCTGTATGCCGGTTTCTTCAGTCATGTATTCACAAAGAGTCAGTCATGCATTCACGAGGAGTGTTGATGGCCGGGAGGTGCGGCTCACGAGTCCTGCGACCATGAACCTACGCTGTAGCCGGCCTCCTGTACAGCCGCCTCAATCGTCGCGCGGGAAACCTGGTTTTCATCGAAATCGACGGTCGCGCCCCCTACGCGGACTTCGCCGGGAACAACTCCACGAAGCCTCGACAGCACGTTCCGCACGGCCATGACACAATGGTTGCAGGACATCCCCTTGATCTGCAATTCGGCATGGATCATACACAATCCCTTCCTTCTGAGAGGGTTTCAGGCGATCTTGAGGAAAGCGGAGCGCGTCCTCTAATGTAATAGGATGCCGGATCAAGGGGAAGGGGGTCAGGGCGGACCGTCTCAGGCGGGGTCAGACATCAGGGTGCGGGCACAGGACCGGCGGCTTACGGGGAACGGGATACGGGGCCTGGAGAAAGGGCCTGTGTATCCCTCCGACAAGAGGAAGCGGCCATCCTCAGGACGGCCGGAGAAGTGCGGGTTCTGCGTCCAGAAAGCGTTCCGGGACCGTGTAGCCGCGGGAGCCGGCATAGTCCTTCAGCTTTGCGAACAGGATTGCGCGGGCCCGGTGAAGACGCGAGCGTACAGTGCCGATGGGGATATCAAGGGCGTCGGCAATTTCCTCATAGGGAAGGTCCTCGACGTCACGGAGGATGATGACGCTCTTGAACTTCTCAGGCAGGGCGCTGATGGCCCCCGCGATCTCATCGTCGAACAGTTCGCCGTTGATCTGGTGCCGGAGGTCGGTCTCTTCCGCTTCCCGTGGGAGCATCTGGTAGGAGGAAATCTGTTCATCGTACTCCACGAGGTCGGGCAGACGCTTGACCCGGCGGTATTCGTTGATGAACGTATTGCGCATGATCCTGTAGAGCCACGCGCGGGCGTTGGTGCCTTCCTCGAACTTGTCGAAGAACCGGAAGGCCTTGAGGAAGGTTTCCTGGAGCAGATCATTTGCCGAATCCTGATCGCCGGTCAGGTACAACCCATAGCTATACAGCACATCCATGTGCGGTACCATGATCGCTTCAAACTGCCGCTGAATGGATGCATTTGCCTGTTTCATGGCTTCCTCTCTGGTCGAAGGGGTAAACCAGCGTAGCCTGGGAGAACGTGTGTGATATGTCCGTTTTATTCGATATCTACGATAAGTATAGCTTTTTGCGCATCGAGAGTCAAGTTGAAATAGGACTATTTTTGTCTTGTTTCCAATAACGGCAACAAAAAGTAAGGAGAGAAATGAGGAAGGAAGTCCAGGTTAAGAAAGAACTCCCGGGTATGAGGGGAGTGAGAAGCGGTTGAAGGAGGCCTGAGAGAGGAGAGCCGTCCGCGGCGAGCGCCGGAACGGCCCTTCTGAAGAAGAAATCCTTAGGTCTCGCGAGAACCCGGGGAGCGGCAAAATGGAACTTCCCGTTATCCCGCCTGTCTCACCGGCATGTCCCGGTCCATAGCCATCTCCGGAGCGCGGGGGCCGGCTGGGAATAATGCCCGGCCCGGTTCACGCTATGCAATTCCGGAAGGGACCGGGGTGCCAGGCTTCTTATTTGCAGCCGATCCGGTCCATTCCTTTTTTGGCGTCCTGGTTGGACGGCTGAAGGCGGAGCACCTTCTTATACTCGCCGCAGGCTTCTTCCTGCAGCTGCTTGTTGCGCGCGTTGTCACCTTCCACGCGGGAGAGCACCAGACACTGGGCCAGCCAGAGGTGGGCAGGCCCGTTGTTCTGGTCCTGCTCGATGCTCCGGCGGAGGTGCTTGATGGCCTCATCCTTCTTTTTCTGGCTTTCTTCCTGGGGGTCCTTCGGATCGAGGGTCTGCAGGATTGCCTGTCCCCAGGAGAGCTGCATCGCGGTGTTATCCGTGCCGGTCGCAAGGGCCTTCCGGAACTCCTCAATCGCCTTGTCGTAGCGCTGCTTCGTGAACCAGAAGGAGGCGGTCATGCTGTGTGCCTCGCCGATCTCCTTCTTGTATTTGTCGGCGTTTTCGGCGGTCTCCTGCAGGACCCTATCGTACGTCTCTTTTGCCCGGTCGAGCGAGTCCACCTGGAGGAAGTAGCGGGCGAGCCAGAGCCGCGCCTGCATGAAGTCCGGCTTCATCGCCAGCGCGGAATCGAGCAGCTGCCTCGACCTTTCCCAGTTCTTCATCTGCATGTAGCTTGCCGCGGCATTCAGGTAGGCGCTCAGGGAGCGGGGGTCGCACTGGATCTTCTTCTCGAACATGCGCGTCGCGTTCACCCAGTCCAGCTTCTTCATATAGAGTGAGCCGAGCGGGAAGTACGGGTCGCAGTTCGTCGAGTCGATCCGGATGGCTTCCAGAAGTGATATCATCGCCTCGTCGTCGCGCCCCAGGCCTTGAAGCGCGATGCCGAGCCATGCCTGATCCTCGGGCTTGAAGGCATTCATTTTCTTAAGCTGATCGGCTGCGTTGACCGAGGCCTGGAGGTTCTGCTTCCGCTTCTCAGGATCCGGCTCCTTGGTCAGGACGATCGACGCGCCGTACTGTCGCCAGAGCTCAGGGTTCTTCGGATCGAGGTCGAGGGCCGTCTTTGCGGCCTTTGCGGCATCGTCGAACTCCTCGGTCAGATAGAGAGCCTTCGCAAGGAGGGTCCACCCCTCAATCGATTTCGGGTTAGTTTTGACGAACTTCTGGAGCGGAGCAATCGCCAGCTTTTTCTGATTGCCTACGGTACGGGCAAGAATCTTTCCCATTTGGAGGAGCGGCTCCGGATTGGACGGATCCAGAGTGGCAACGCTGTCATACTGGGCGACCGCCTGGTTGTACTGGCGGCTCTTTTCGTAAATCTGGGCAAGCTTGTAGCGGTAGGCAAAGGTCTTCGGCGCGAGCTCGATTGCCCTCTGGTAGTTGGTGACGGCGAGGGGTGCGACGCCCTGTTTGAAATAGGCATCTCCGAGCGCAGCGTACACTGCAGGGTTGTTCGGATCAAGGTCTTTGGCCCTGGTCAGCATGATGATGGCGGCGTCCACGGAATCTGCCGAAAGGAGTGCGAGCCCGTAGCCCGTGGTAACTGAAGCGCTCTTCGGAGAGGCTTTCGCGGCCTTCCGGTAGATGCCGAGCGCGGAGGGGATGTTCTTCCTCGCGGCGTAGACATCAGCCAGCAGCGCCAGGGCGTCGGCATTTTCATCGTTGACGGCGAGGGACGCCTCGAGATAGGTTTGCGCATCCTGGAGGTTGTGCCGGGCGCCGGCGATCGCCCCGAGGTAGTAATTCGCTTCGGCCGGCTTCTGCCCCGCTTTCACCGCATCCTTGAATGCCTGAATTGCCGTGGCGGTGTCGCGCGTGCTGAGAGCGATCTTCCCCTTGCCGAGGTTGTCCTGAGCGAACACGGACGGCGCGAAGAGCAGCAGCGCCAAGGACCAGAAAACGGTGCGTTTCATCGGGCTATTTCACCTGCTGTGATGTGAGGGAAACGAGCCGCACCGGCATGGTGACCGGGACCAGCCCGTTGTTCTGGATGACTTTCTGGCCGGGCGCGCTGCTGACAAAGGAGATGAAGCCGAGAGAAACATCCTGCTCCACCGCCCGGGAGTACATGAAGACCGGCGTGCTGATCGGGTAATAGCCCAGGAACACGTAGGCTTGCCACGGCGCATAGTACTGTCCGGGAGCGGCGGTCGTGTCCGGCCTATACTCGGGAGCTCCCACCTCAAGCACGGTGACCTTTCCCTCCGTCCCCTTCAGCCAGGTGACCGGCACGAGCGCCACAGCGCCGGGAGTCCGCTCGACGCGTTCGATCCTGGCGGCGCTGGTGTCCGCATATTCCACTGTAGGCCCGAACTCTTTCCCCTTGAGCACGACGGTCCGGAACGCCTCATTGGTGCTCGAGTTTCGCCCTCCGGCCACCGCCTCGATGAGGGTCCCGCCCGGCCACCGGGTGAGGGCGCCCCCGAAGATCGAATCGAGCTGTGTGAGCCTCACCCGCTTCAGCGGATTGGAGGGATTGACGATGACCGCCACCGCACTCATCGCCACCTTGTACTCATCCAGGGGGACCTTTCCGCCCTTCAGCGCGGCGCGCTCCTCGTTGTTGAGCTCTCTGGCGGTGACAATAAGGCGGACGCTGTCCGCGCCGAAATCGGAGATCGCCTCACGCGCTTCGGCCTGTTGGAGCCTGAGCTTCGAGCCGGGATAGAGGCTCTGGAATTCCGACGACTCATTCTCGAATGCGCGGTAGACCGCCTCGTCGCACTCCAGCTTCACCGCGCCCTGCACCAGCGTCACAGAGCCAGGCTCGTGTTTGCAGCCGCCCACGAGCACCGCAACAATCAGACCCCATGTCGCACGCATGACATTACCTCCCGTGTCCGCGGATAACCGCCAGAACGAAGCGGTACAGACCGTACAGGAAGACCACGATTCCCATGACGGCCCGGAATTCTTCCGGCACCGACCTCAACGACACGAATCCGGTTATGACGGCGATGCCCGCCGCCATGACGCCGGCGGAGAGGATGAGAATCGCGATCCGGACGGCCCGGTTGAACAGTTCGGCCCCGGCCGGATGCTCTCCCTTCTGCCGCACACTCCCCCGGTCAGTTTCCGAGTGATACCCTCTCCTTGCATGACCACGTCCAGAGAACCATGCGGGGAAGGCCGTTTCTCCTTCCCCACACAGACTGCTGTTCTCCAGCCCAGTGGACTACCGTTTCCGCGCCGCAAGAGCGGTACAAGTCCCGCTGGAGCGGTGTTATTTCTTGTCCGCGAGCTTGAACTTGAACGGAACCGACACCCAGACGGAGACCGGCCCGTTGTTCATGTAGGCGGGAGTGAACACGAACTGTTTTGCCGCCTCCATTGCGGGCTCGTTGAAGATTTCGGCATCACTCTTCAGGATGACGACCTGTTTGGCCTTGCCTTCCTTGTCGACCCAGATCTTGACCCAGACTTTCCCTTCCAGGCCCGCACGCATGGCCAGGTCGGGATACTTGGGTTCGACCTTTTTCACGACCACGGGCTCCTTCTCGACAGGCACGAAGTCCGCGGGAGGCGCATCGTCTTCGACCCTGAGGTTCTGCTCCACCTGCACGTTGCCCTCGTTGCCGAGGGCCTCATTGACCGGCGCCACCTGGTTGCTCATTTCCTGCTGGGTGGCGATCGTCGCCTCGGTGGTGACCTCGGCATCAGGGACGGGAACCGGCGCGCCGACCGTGGGCTTGGCCGCGGGGGCCGACACCGAAATCGGCGGCGGTGTGTTCGTACTGGTGATGGATGGGGGCGGCCCGAGGTCGCTGTACTTCATGATGCGTACGGTGACCGAGGGGGGCTCCTCTGTGCGCAACAGCTCTGCGAGGTAGTACGATCCGATCAGCACAAAATGGATCGCCACCGCGATGCCGAAGCCGATCGCCCAGTAGCGCTGGTAGACCTTCTTCAGCTCAAGGGCTCCGTATCCACCGGATCCCTTTGGGGCCGTTGCTGTGGCTGCTTCCGGCATTGTGTGTTCTCCTTGCGTTATACTGCCTTGGCGATCAGCGACTTGTCGGCCTCAAGCATCGGGGCCAGGCTGAAACGTGTGACGCCTGCCATGTTGAGCTCGTCGATAATATCGACCACCGTGTTATACTTGCCGGCGCGATCGACTTTCAGCAGCACGATGAGTTTCGGGTTCTGGACCGCCTTGTCCTTCAGGAACGCGCGGATATCCTTCCGGTCGACGCGCTTCGGAGCCTCGATGCCGATGCTCCAGAAGATCTCGGCCTTGTCGTTCACGCGGAGCGTGAGCAGGTTGGATTCGGCGACCTCGACTTTCACGTCCTTATCGGGCGGGAGGTTGATCTCCATCGTCTGCGGGCGTGACATTGAAGTGGTGAACATGAAGAAGGTCAGCAGCAGGAACGCGACATCAACGAGCGGCGTCATGTCGATGCGAGTTCCGAGCCGGCGGCCTTTCTTGCGTTTCTTTTTGCCCTTACCTTCACGCGGGGCAGCTACATCTCCGCCTGACATGGTGCACTCCTTCCGTTATGGTTGGCCCGACGCGGCAAGGTCGGTGACCAGACTGAATCGTGTGATTTGGGTTTTCTGCAGGATGTCCATCACGTCTTCCGCGGTCCCGTAGTCCGCGTCCCTGTCCCCCTTGATCACGGTACGCAGCTTCGGGTTCATGGTGCGGGCCTGCACGAGGTAATTCGCAAGCTGTTCCTTGGGGACCTGGACGCTCGCCTTCAGCTTGTTTTCCTGGCCGAAGATGCGGCCCATGAGAATCTGAGAATCGAAGGCCATGAAGATGCGGCCATCGGTGGCGATGTTGAGAATCATGACGTCCGACTCGGGAAGCTTGAAGTCCGAGTGCGAGGACGGCAGGGTGATCGTGACCTCTTCAGCGGGCTTGAACTGCGTGGTCAGCATGAAGAACGTCAGCAGCAGGAACGCCACGTCCACCAGCGGCGTCATGTCGATGCGCACGCCCGCGCGGTGAGGCTTGAATTTTGGCATAAAGGCTCCTGGCCTGACTGGTTAGTCGTTCGTGCGGGTGTTGAGGATCTGGACGACGTTATAGCTGGCTTCGTCGATCATATAGGTGAAGTTGTCCACCTTCGTGACAAAGAAGTTGTAGGCGACAATGCCGACGATCGCAGCAACCAGTCCGAGTGCCGTGTTGATCAGGGCTTCGGAAATGCCGATGGAGAGCTGAATTGCGTCCGGCGCGCCTGCGCGGGCCAGCGCGGTGAAGGAGCGGATCATCCCGATCACAGTGCCGAGAAGACCGAACATGGTCGCGATGGAGGCGATGGTGGACAGTGAAATCAGGTTGCGCTCGAGCAGCGGCGTCTCCAGCGAGGTGGCCTCTTCAATGGCCCGCTGGGTCTCCGCCATCTTCTTCTCGGAGTCCAGCTTGGGCTCACCCACAACGGACTTGTAGCGCTCCAGGCCGGTGCGGATGATGTTCGCCGCCGAGCCCCGTTGAGCATCACACGCCTTGATCGCGTCGTCGATCCTCCCGCTGTTCAGAGCGCTCTGGACGCTCTTGAGGAACGAGGTGATGGAGGAGCGGCCGTTGGCCTTGCGGAGCGAGAAGATGCGTTCGAAGACCAGCGTGAGGTCGAGCAGAGTGAGCGTGATCAGCACAGGTACGACCCATCCGCCGGTATACACTGTCCCGAGAAGGTTTCCCGGCTTCGTCCGGAGTTCCCCGTTCTGAAAGTTTCCCGGATCGCCGAGGACGAACATGTAGATCGTGAATGCCACGACCGCAGTGGCAAGGACCGCGATCGTCATGAAGATGGACTGCTTCATCGAAGGACTCCTCTGGTTAAGTAAGTAAGAAATGAGTAACCCCGTCCCTCGACGGGATTATTCTGTTGCTTCGAACGCCTTGATCGCATCCTCGCGTGATTCCATCACATCGAACACCAGCGTCAGCTTCGTGATCACGAAGATGTTGTTGATGTTCTTGTTGATGCCGCACAGCTTGACGTGTCCCTTGTTTTTGGAAAACGTCGTGTGCGCCGAAACCAACACGCCGATCGCGGTCGAGTTGAGGTAAGTGACCTTGCTCAGGTCAATAACCAGCTTCTTGGTCCCCTGCTCAACATAATCCGCCACTGCATTCCTCAGCTCGTCCGTCTCCTCTCCCCCCACGAGTGACCCCTTCACCTCGATCACGCCTATCTTGCCGCTCTGTACTGTCGTCGATTTGACTGCCATGGGACCTCCGGGTTTCTGATCAGTGCATAGGCTCTTGTTGTTGACAAAGCAAAGGAGATGCCACGACACTGTCTCCACACGGCAAAAAAGGCCTCATTGCAGGAGGCAAAAGCCTAAATCCAGAGTTCTCATCGCGGCAGCATGGCGCCTGATTGCATCCTGCAATGGCACTTCACTGATGCCACAGGGCCCGTTTTCGAGCAGGAAATACCCGGGGGAGAAAGGGGGATTGCAATCTGCACGATTCGAGTCCGTTGAGCGGCGCCTCATCGAAGGAATAGCCAGATCTCCAGACGCTCCGGGTCAGGTTCGATTGAGTGAGCCACGGAGGTCCTTCTCTTAAACATATACAACAAAACCTTCAAAAGTGTCCAACCGCGCCGCTCGGGGGGGGAGGACACACAAAACGGACACGAGTGATCCGGCTCAGGCGTTGCAGAATGCCGCAGGCGGAGAGTCCTTTCCGGACTATATTCGCCCGTCGGTCCGGGATAAGGGGCGGTCTGAAATCCCGGTCAAGCACCAGGTGCCGGCATCCGGCCCAGTCCGGCCGGGTCGATCCCCTGGCCATTAGAGGCCGTACTTTTTTCTTTTCCTCCAGAGTGTCGCGGGGTCGATTCCCAGGAGGGATGCCGCCTCATCCAGATCTTTCGCGATGCGGAGGATTCTGATGATGTGCTGACGCTCCATCTCGTTCAGGGAGAGGATATGGTTCGGGGTTGCTGCAAAATTCTGGAATTCCTCCGGCAGATGGTGGAGGTGAACGGCGCCCCCGCGGGAGAGGATCACTGCCCGCTCCATGACATTTTCGAGCTCCCGGACGTTTCCTTTCCAGGGATAGGCTGTCAGCGCTTTGAGCGCCTCCTGGTCGATCTCCGCGTTCTTCCGCGACCTCGTGAGGAAATGCTGTGCAAGCAGGGGAACATCCTCGGGACGGTCGCGCAGGGGAGGGAGCTTGAGCTTCACGGCGTTGAGCCGGTAGTAGAGATCCTCACGGAACCGTCCAGCACCGACCTCTTCCTCCAGGTTCCGGTTCGTCGCCGTGATGACCCTGACGTCCACCTTCCGGGTGGCGGTCTCCCCCACCCGCTCGAATTCCCTGCTCTGAAGAAAACGGAGCAGTTTCGATTGGATGGCCGGCGCGAGATCTCCGATTTCGTCCAGAAAGATGGTGCCGCCGTCGGCTGTTTCGAATCGACCCATCCTGTCGCGGAGCGCCCCCGTGTACGCTCCCTTCACGTGGCCGAAGAGCTCCGATTCCAGCAGGTTCTCCGCCAGTGCGGTGCAATTCACGATGACGAACGGGTTATCAGCACGCGGGCTCCTGGCGTGGATCAGATTGGCGAGCAACTCCTTCCCGGTCCCGCTTTCCCCCTCGATCAGGACCGTGATGAAGCTCGGGGAAACCTGGATTGCCAGGTCGATCACCTTCTTCATCCTGTCGCTGCGGGTCACGAAGGCGCCGGCTTCGCCCGAGCGGCGGGCCAGCTCTTCTTTGAGCGACAGGACTTCGCGCTTCAGCCGGTGGTGTTCCAGCACTTTCGCTGCGTAGACCTGCAGTTCGGTGAATTCGAACGGCTTCTGCAGGTAGTCATAGGCCCCGATCTTAATCGCCTCGACCGCGGAATCAACACTGCCGTGTGCTGTCATCAGCGTGACAGTAAGGTCCGGGAGGAGCTGCTGGGCTTCACGGAGGAGCTGGAGGCCGTCGATCGGCTGCATCTTCAGGTCGAAGAACGCCAGATCGAATGCGCGGTCGCGCATGGCATCGAGCGCGCGCAACGGGTCGGTGAAGGCCGTGACCTCGAAGCCGGCTGCCTCGAGGCAGATCGAGACGGTCCGAACGATATTCTGTTCGTCGTCGACGAGCAGGACGGAAGCCTTGCCGCTCACCGGTCCGATGTTTGTGGGTTCGGGGGTCACTTCAGGCCGTCGCTCCCATGCCCACCGGAAGCGGCAGCATGAAGGAAAAGGTGCTTCCTTTCCCAGGCGCGCTCTGGACCCAGATGCGTCCGCCGTACAGCTCGACGATTTCCTTCGCGATCGCGAGACCGAGCCCCACGCTTCCCGGCGTTGCATCGGACACATGCTTGATCTGCACGAATTTGTCGAAGATCTTCGCCAGGTGTTCGGGGGCGATGCCGTGCCCGGTATCCTCGACTTCGATCAGCACGGCGTTGACATCGTGGCGGGCACGCACGGTGATGGTCCCGCCGCTGTCGGTATGTTTCAGAGCGTTGGTGACAAGGTTGCTGATCACCCAGGAGATCTGCTGCTCGTCCGCCACGATCCGGGGGAGCCCCGGTTCCACCTCGATCTGGAGACGGAGCCCTTTCTCGGCGAATTGCAGCTGGAGCGGCCGGATCGAAAACTGAATCACGCCTTGCACGTCGAGCTCCTCATTTTTCACCTGCAACTTGCCGGATTCAAGTTTCGAGAGCTGCAGGAGCTCCCGCGCCAGCTTGGTCAGGCGGAAACAGTCCTCTTTCGCCGAATCGATCAGCTCCTTTTGCCTCCCGTTGAGCGGGCCCAGGATCCCCTGATTGAGAATGTCGACGGTCATGTTGATCGATGTCAGCGGCGTCCGGAATTCGTGCGAGAGCGTAGCAATGAAATCGGATTTCATCCGGTCGAGCTCTCTGAACTGCGTGACGTCCTGGAGCACCAGCAGGACGCCGAACAGCGATCCCTCGCTGTCCACGATCCTGGTCAGGCGCGGCTTGAAGGAGTAGAGCCCTCCTTCATTTTCAAACTCGAGGAACCCGGGCCGGGACTCCTCCGGCGAGATGTTCTCCTGGTAGCATGCGCGCACAAGCCGGACGATGCGCTCGTCGCGGATGACATCGGCGAGGGGCCGGCCGGCGGCATCGCCGGCGCCCGGGGCGAAGAGATCGGTCACCACCGGGTTGAGGTGGAGAATCCTCATCCGCGCGTCGGTCATGATCACGCCGTCGGAGATGTTGTCGACTATCGCCTCCGATTTCCGCTTCTCCGAAAGGATCTTCTCGATGTTGATCTGCTCGAACCTCTTCAGCCGCTCCGTCATCTTGTTGAATTCGCGGCTGAGCTGTCCGATCTCATCGTCGGACAGGACGTCGATTTTCAGGTCAAGTTTGCCGGCGCCAATCTGCTTGACCCGTTCGGTGAGCTGTTCCGCGGGTGTAATGAAGACGCGCGTCAGCCAGAGCATGGCGATGACGCTGAGTCCAAGGGCGATCACCGACGACACCATCATGCCGTAGGCCGCCTGGTTGGCGAAGGCGTGGGTGCGGGGCATTGCGTCGTACATTGCCGCCTGGTTGATCTCGAAGAGCCGGAGGCAGAGGTTGCGCAGGCGGTCGGAGACAGGCCTGACGGCGTCATAGTAATACTGCTTTGCTTCCAGGAACGCTCCCTGATCAAGGCGCGCGCGCATCGAGTCCGCGGTCACGGCATAGAGCCCATAGGCTGTGCGGATCGAATCGCGCAAGGGCTCCTGGGCAGGCATCGAGACCGAGCGGACGGCCTCATTATACCAGTAGAAGAAGAGGTCGCGGTTCTCCCAGAATTTTCCCCCGCTTGCCCTCGGATCGGCCTCTCCCTCGCTGGCATCGAGCAGGGCAATATCCTGGCGCTCCAGCGACTTCATCATGTTTTCGGCCGCCAGGACACTCTGGTAGTTGTCCCTCAGGATGTTGTTCACCTTGGTCCCGAGGCCATAGAAGTTGTAGATCGACCAGAAGCCGGCCGCCAGGCTCAGCAGCATCAGGCAGGTGAAGGTAAGGATGATCTTTGCGCGTATCGTGTTCATCGAAGCACCACGCTCAAGCATCGTTCGGAACTGAGCACCCCCGGGATGCTGCAACCCGCCGTGTCCCGATCTGACGGCGGCTTCACGGAGATGCCGGCAGCGCGTTGTGTGCTACGCCTCCGGCGCTA
>Ga0182021_10002200_pt1 | contig 22723 bp, 18 predicted proteins | sample 612E3MmetaG_FD_120493 | JGI IMG/M metagenome (GOLD analysis project Ga0182021, IMG submission 120493) | Permafrost microbial communities from Stordalen Mire, Sweden - 612E3M metaG (Illumina Assembly) | ecosystem: Environmental > Terrestrial > Soil > Wetlands > Permafrost | place: Sweden... | reverse complement strand
GTCTTTTCCACCCCCGGATCGTCGATCCAGTAGTGCAGAACCAGGCGGAAAGTGCGGGGGCCGGTCACACCCGCCAGGATGCCCTCCCGTTTCAGCTTTTCCGCCACTTCTTCCGGGGTGGACTTAACTTCCGGGGTCAGCGCCAGGAAGACCATGTTCGTTGAAGGGACCTGCGGATCCAGGACGAGACCAGAGATCTGCCTCAGACCGGCTGCCAGTTTTTTGGCACGGGCATGATCCTCCACCAGGCGGCCGGTCATCGTTTCGAGGGCTACAATTCCAGCAGCCGCCAGGATGCCGGCCTGGCGCATCCCTCCGCCCAGCATCTTGCGCAGCCGCCGGGCCTTGTGGATGAATTCCCTTGATCCGCAAAGCACCGAGCCAACCGGTGCGCATAAACCCTTGCTCAGGCAGAAGCTGACCGAGTCAACCGGCCCGGCAATTTCCTTCGCCTCGATCCCCTGGGCGGCGGCGGCATTGAAAATGCGCGCCCCATCCAGGTGGACAAATAGACCGCGCTCATGGGCAAACCTGGCTACCTGCTGAATATATCCGGAGGTCTGATAGGTGCCACCGCAGCGGTTGTGGGTATTTTCCAGGCAGATGAGCCGGGTGATGGGATCATGCGGGTCATCCGGACGGATGGCGGCTTCGATATCCTCGATCTTCAATGAACCATCCTGCTGGTTGGGCAGCTGGCACGAATGGACCCCTCCCAGGACGGAGATGCCGCCGGCTTCGAACAGGAAGGTGTGCGCCTTGTTGCCCACGATCGCCTCATCCCCGCGCTGGCAGTGAGAGAGGATGCCCGCCAGGTTACCCATCGTCCCCGAGGCAACGAACAGACCGGCTGCCTTGCCCATGCGCTCCGCAGCCATCTCCTGCAAGCGGTTAACGGTGGGGTCTTCTCCGTACACGTCATCACCGACCAATGCTTCCGCCATCGCCTGGCGCATAGCGGGTGTGGGCCGGGTGACCGTATCTGAGCGAAGGTCAACGAATTCCATGGTGCTCTCCTGATGATTATGAGCGTAATTTGTCCAGCACACCTTGCAGGTCCTTCGGCAAGGGTGCTTCAAAAAGCCTGGGCTGCTTCTCTCCGGGGAGCGTGATCTTCAGGCGGCAGGCATGCAGGAAATGGCGGTCAATGGGCACAGTTGACCTGTGCCTCCCGTAGACCGCATCCCCGACGACCGGGCAACCCAAAAAGGCCAGGTGAACGCGGATCTGATGCGTCCGTCCGGTGAGCGGATGGATCTCGAGCAGGGTATGCTGCGGGAAACTTTCCAGCGTGCGATATTCGCTCACCGCCTCACGACCCTTATCGAGGGGGACCACGGCCATCAGCTTGCGATGGGTCGTATTCCGCCCGATGGGTGCTTCGACCCGACCGGTCGGCGTAGGCGGTTTCCCGTCCACCAGCGCCAGGTAGATCTTCTCCACGGCCCGGGAGCGGAATTGATCCTGCAGCCAGCGGTGTGCCTGTTCATTCTTGGCAACCACGATCAGGCCGGAGGTCTCCTTGTCCAGGCGGTGGACGATACCGGGGCGTTCCTCCCCGCCAATGCCTTTCAAATCCGGGACATGTCCGAGGGCGGCATGGACCAGCGTACCATGGTCATGGCCGGGCGAAGGGTGCACGACCATCCCGGCCGGTTTGTTTACCACCAACAGATCCCCGTTCTCGAAGATGATGTCGAGCTGGATGTCTTCAGCGATCAAGGTGCTGGGTAGCGGCGGAGGGATGCGAATGCTGATGCTCTCACCGGTCTCCAGGTCCCGCCCGGTCTTGGTCACCGTTTCACCATCCACGCTGGCAAAACCATCCTTGATCAGGCCCTGGAGGCGTGCCCGTGAAAATTCAGGCAGGCAGGCGGTCAGGAAAACGTCCAACCGCTGCTTGTCCTCCCGGTCATAAAGGAAGGTTTCAATGCGATCACTCACCCCCGGCCTCTTCATCCGGGGTGGCAGCCGCCCCCGCCCGCCGCTTATCCGCCCGTTCCTTCCACCAGATCCCCAGGATCAGCACCACCACGCCAACAGAAATACTGGCATCCGAGATATTGAAAATTGCAAAATTCCCGACCGAGATGAAATCGGTCACATGGCCGAACCTCAGGCGGTCGATCAGGTTGCCGTCCGCACCGGCAAACTGCATGGCCATTGCCAGTCGCAAGTACCATCCCTCATGGACGGTCAGCGGGTAATAATAGAGGATCAGCAGGGTGACAAGGATGGCCAGGATGGTGAAAACCAGGTTCCCGTTCTGAAATATGCCAAATGCCGCCCCGGAGTTGTACCAGTAGCGGATGCGGGCATAGGGCATCAGCCAGCTCAAACCGGCCGGGAGCCAATCGGAACCCAGGGGAACGGTGGCCCGCACCAGGACTTTCGTCCACTGGTCGATGCCGATGATGATCCCTCCAATGAGGAACAGGAACAGATAAGCGCTCCAGTACTTCTTCAGGAAATCACCAATCGAGTTCAGACCGAAACGCTTCGACTGTGGTGAGGGCTGGGTAACATTCATTTAAAGATTTTCCTCCGTGAGATACACACGCGGCACGCGTGTATTAATATTCGTCAGGATCTCGTATGGTATTGTACCCGCCCAATCCGCCAGGTCCTGGGCGGTGATCACCTGGTCGCCAGATTCACCAATCAAGGTCACCTCATCCCCGTTATAGGCTGAATCGTTTTCGATATTGACCATCATCTGGTCCATGCAGACACGTCCGACCTGGGGATACTTTCTGCCGCGGATGATGACCTGCGAGCGGTTAGACAGGGCGCGGAAGTACCCGTCCCCGTAACCCACCGGTACGGTCACGACGCGGGTCGGGTGATCCGACTGCCAGGTGGAACCATAAGATACGGGGTGATCCGCCTGGACCACCTTGAAATACACCACGCGCGACTTCCAGGCCAGCGCCGGCTGAACCGGGACAGTATGCGGTACTTCCGGTCCAGGATAGACCCCATAGAAGAGGATGCCGGGGCGGACCATGTCCAACTTGCTTTCCGGTAACTGCAGAATCGCCGGTGAGTTTGCCATATGGCGGATGGGCACGGGCAGGCTATGCTTCTCATAGAAGTGTAGGACCTCGTTGAAACGTTCCAGCTGCAGTCGGGCATGAGTCAGGTCGGAAGAGTCGGCATTCGCAAAATGGGAAAAAATGCCTTCCACTTCGATATTTGCACACTTCAGGGCGGTCTCCTGCAATGCCTGGGCGCTATAATAATGTACGCCGATCCGTTCCATACCGGTATCGATCTTGAGGTGGATTTTGGCTTTGACACCCAGCCGCGCCGCCACCGCGTCGATCTGTTCCAACCGTTCCACCGAAGAAGCTGTGAGGGTCAGCTCGTGCAGGAGATAATGAGGCACCTGGTCGCCCCAAATACCGCCCAGAACGAGGATGGGCACCGTCACGCCCAATTCGCGGAGCATGATCCCCTCCTCCAGCACCGCCACGCCGATGTAATCCGCCTGTGATCCCAGGTGTTTAGCCACCTCGGCCAGGCCGTGACCGTAGGCGTTGGCCTTGACCACGATCATCACCTTCGCCGGGGTCACAGCCTTGCGGATGGCCTGCAAGTTGCGGCTCAGGCGGGTTAAATTGACCTCGGCCCAGGTGGCACGGATGCTGTCGTTCGTGGCGATTACCGGCTGGTGGATCTGCATGGGAGCGATTGTACCCGATATTGAAAGCCCTTTGATAGCCAACTGTTAGGTATCCGGTCCGTTCAGCCCGGAGGGGTCAGGGTAAAATCCACCCAAGGGTGCATGCATCGCTGCCCGAGATGGATATATTTTCCATTAAATCGGAATATAATCATTAATATTATAGGAAAGCGAGTTTCACTCAGATGAAAATAGTAACCGACTGCGCAGCTGACCTGCCCAAAGAGGAACTGGAATCGCTGGGCATCATCCAGGCACCCCTGTACATCCTGTTTCCAGAAGGAGAGGTCAACTCCGCGGAAATCACTGCGGATGAGTTTTACAACCGGCTGGAAGCGATGCGCCCGGCCATCCCATCCACCGCCCAACCCTCCAGTGGTATTTTCCATGAGATCTACACCAAGATCGGCGAAGCCAGCAAACAGATCCTCTCCATCCATGTCTCATCCGGTCTGAGCGGGACGATCAATTCGGCCCGGGTGGGGGCCGAGCACATCAGGGAAGCCGTGGTCGAAGTGGTCGATTCCATGACGCTCTCCGGTGGGGAACGCTTCCAGGTGCTGGCAGCCGCCCGGGCGGCCAAAGCCGGGTGGAGCCTGAAAGCCATCCTGGAGCGCCTTGAGAAGATCCGGGACAACACGGAGGTCATCTATACGCTTGAAACCCTGGAATATCTTGCCCGGGGCGGCCGCATTGGTCGGGTCCAGGCTCTCATGGGTTCAGTGCTCAAAATCAAGCCGATCATCCGCGTCGACCACAAGGACGGTAAATATTCTACCGTTGGAAAAGGTCGCACGGTAGCTCAAAATTTGATTACCATCGTCGATCATTTTGCCAATATGTACGGCTCAATTCCGCTCTGGGCGACCGTGCTGCATGGGCGGTTTGTTGAGAATGCTGAAGTGCTGGCGAAAGCCATGAACGACAGGCTGAATATCAAGAAATTGGAGATCCTGCGTATTTCCCCCGTGCTCGGTGTGCATACCGGACCTGGCATTGTCGGTGCGGCGGTGATGCCAGCAGAACTGGTTGAGGATTTGAATTAGTAACCTGAACTCTCGCAGAAAAAGCTGTGGGAGTTTTTTATGGCCTGCGACATTCCACGTCCGGCTCATGCTCCGGAGCAGGCGAGATGCCGAACCTCACAGCCCGGACTCGTTCTTTTCACAAGAAGCCCGGTCTTTCGAGTTCGACTGAAAGTGAACAGACCCAATGAGTCGGGTGAAAGTAGGCGGCCATGCGCGAGCACAGCCTGACCAGGAGTATCATCGGATGGTGTAGCGCATGATCGGGCGCGTCGGTGATCTGCGCCCGGACTCCTTAAAACCGGCTTCCAGGAAAGCGGATGCCAGGCCGGTATAGACAAAAGCCGGAGCGGCCCATGCTCCATCGCGCGGCTCGGTTGGATAGCCCTCCACGATCCTTCCACCCTGGGCGGCGGTAAATTCCACGACAGCCTTCAGCAGTGCCACTGTCAACCCCTGGCCGCGAGATCCCCTGGCGATGAAGAAACAGGTCACCGACCAGACCGGCTGGTCATCGAGTGGCGCCAGGATGCGGGAGTTGTTCAACACCGGGTAGTGATGACGAGGCTCCACTGCCACCCAGCCAGCCGGGGTACCGGCCAGGTAAGCCAGCAGGCCCGGAACCTGACCCCCGGCAACAATCTTATTCTGCGCCAGCCAGTTACCCTCGCCTTTCCCAGCCTCGAATTCCTTGCGGCGCAGTTTCCAGTACATGCACCAGCACCCGGCACAGGCTCCGCGCGGGCCGAATAACGTTTCAAAATCCCGCCAGCGTTCGGCAGTCAGGGGATGAACCTCGAAGGATTTCATTGCCTTGCTCTTCCCTGGGTCAGCTGGACGAGCTTCCGAACATAAAAATAAGCCAGAATACCAACGACCGCAAGAAGCGCTACCCCGGATACCCAGTCGAGCACCTGCTGATAGAATGGCAGCTTCCAGCCGGGTTGTTGATAACTGACAAAGGCCTCCAGTTGTTCTTTCTCGCTGGCCGGGATGCGCTCAAAGGCTCGGCTCTCGTTGATCTCGGGGAAAACATACCCAGAGGGGTTGGTCATGTTGTAATAGCCATCGCTCACATCCCAGATCGAGCCGGCATGGGTTTCGGGATGGAAATTCTCCAGACCATATCCAAAGATTGGTTCATAGGGGCGCAAATTACTTTCATGTAAAAACATGGCATCCGTATTTGATGCATTGGATGAGATCCCAGTGATGGTCATGGGATCCCCGGAACGAATCTGTGTGTAGATCTGCTGGGACTGCGTGACATTATATTGGCGCTGCACAAGATCGGTCTTGATCATGAAGTATATGCTCAACGGCAGGAGGGTCAGCACATCCACCACCAGGAAGAACAGCCATGCCTTCTTTTCCGACCACTGGGATGACCATTGATCATAAATCACTGCTGCGAAAATCGCCAAAGGCAGGATGAAGGCAGCTGCAAAGCGAATATTGACATGCAGTGAACTCAGGAGGGGTAGCTTTTCGAGTATGGGATAGACCAGCCCCTTCGCTAGCGTGAACTCGATGGTCACCCATATAAAGACAACCAGCAGGATCCAAGCCAGGTACTTCCTGTCATAAGTGAACCATCTGGCGCGTTCTCTTGGTCGTCTGATAAACTGATACAGGCCGGCAATAAGGATCCCAAACACAACCGGCGACATGGACATGTCGAATTCCCAATAACCATATAGCGCTCCACTCATGCTAACTGAATAAGCAAGCAAGGAGTTGGTATTTTGCCCAATTAACTTGATTAGCAGGGTAAGGTTCATAGCTCCAAGCAACTGCAAAGCTATCCCGATCAAACCCTTTAGAATTGTGGTTGGATAATGATCCGCCACTTGGCGGGGAAAGAATCGCATAAACGAAATAACTGCCGACAGCTTGGAGAGTGATAAGACCAGCGCCACCCCGCTACCCAGAAGGATGATGGAAGCGATCCGTTTCCCTGAAACGGCAGTCGGGAGATAAATATAGAGCAACGGGAAAACCATCAGCAGGGAAAGCCCAAAAACGACGATCAGGAAATAACCTGCCTGCTGGATCAACAAAGCAACCAGCAGGGAAAAGAGCAACCCGGAAAGGATGACCGGTAGCGAAGGGTCAAGCAGGAGCAGCAGGAAAACAGACAGAAGGGGGAAGGCCTGGTAACCCAGGTGGCCGATCGCCAGGCGCATCATCATGAAACCGTTCGCAGAATAAAAGACCGCACCGAGGATAGAGGCTGACCAAGTGAGTTTCAATACCCGCCGTAAAAATAGGTAGGCGGCAACTCCTCCCACTGCAATAAACAGGACCACTGCAATGATCACCGCTTGAAGGGGCTGCACCAGCAGGGTGAGTGCAGTCCACAGAGAAAACAGGACGTTGTTCGGATCGGGGTAGGCCGGAATCCCCCCGCCAAAACTGGGCGTATACCACTGAATACTCAGACCCGCCATCCGGAAATGGAGAGCGCTATCGAGAAGGGATGGCAGAGCTAGGCTGTAATCGTCCCCCACTTTAGGATAATCGATCGTGAGATACTTGACCATTGCAAAACAAATCACAGCTATATTTACGATTAACAGAACGACCGGCCACCTGATCTTCTTCATATTGTTCTTCCCGTAATCCCGATCTTGGATTTTCTGACCTTATTGTTCTATTAGAAGTTGATCCGTTCCTTTTCTATCACCAGGGGACGGCGCACTGCCAGGGTATAGATCGAGCCGAGATACTCCCCCACGATCCCCAGGAAGAAAAGCTGGACCGATCCCATGAAGAAAAGCCCGATGATCACCGGGGCAAGGCCCAGCGAAAAGTTCTTCCAGTCCACCAGTTTATAGACCAGGTACATGAGACCAATGATGAAACTGAAAAGTGCAAAGATAAAACCCATCATCGTTGCCAGCCGCAGCGGAACCTTGGTGTAACTCGTCACTCCCAGCATAGCCATGTCATAAAGAGTATAGAAATTGTTCTTGCTGATACCCCTTTTCCGTCGGGGCTGGGTAAACTCGATGCGAGCATATTCAAAGCCAATATCAGCGATCAGGCCGCGGAAATACGGGTACGGGTCGTTGAAATCACGCAGGATCTCGATCACCTGCCGGTCGTACAACCCGAAGCCGGTGAAGTTATCAATTAATTGAATATCCGAAAGATTCCGAAGGACGCGGTAATACATCGTTCGCATGAAATAGAACAGACCGGATTCCTGGCTGTGTGTTTTTACTCCGACGACGATCTTATACCCCTGCTCCCATTTCTTGAGGAACTCGGGGATCCACTCCGGTGGGTCCTGGAGATCGGAGGCCATCCCGATGACTGCCTCCCCCGTTGCCTGCAGCAATCCATGGTATGGTGAGCGGATGTGACCGAAGTTGCGGGTATTCAGGATTACTTTGACATGGCTATCCTGCGCGGCCATTCCCCTGAGCAGTTCGACCGTCCGATCCACGGAGGCATTGTCAATGAAGATATGCTCATATTCGTAATCGAGACCCTGCATCGCGGCTTTGATGCGTTCGTAGAGTTCTTTCACATTGTCTTCTTCATTGTAACAGGGGGTGACAATACTGATCTTTTTCATGGATCACAACCCTCGCGCGTATAACTGTTTGCGGAGCACATCATCACGATTGTATAGGCTGTCGACCGAATCGACCATCAACGGGGCATCCTTTTTAACCTCCCGGGCAAGCACCTGGTCGTTGAGCAATTCCCGGCAGGATAGTTGTCCTTTTTGCAGGGGAATCGCCAGGTAATAATCGTCGGGGGTAAGGACATGACCGGCGGGTAGATCGCTACTGGCATATACACCGCGCACCAGGCTGGTGAGATAATCGATCTCCTTTTGAGTGGAGGGGGCTTTTTCGGTCCCCGGAGCACCGCATATTTCCCTTGCTTTTTTAAATGCCTGGAACCATTCTGCGATTTGCTCAGGAGTGGAGCAGTAGGGAGAGAGGGGTCGGTCATCACTTTGGATGTCAATATGGCGTTCAAACGTTCGTGCACCTTTGGCATAGGCGATCATGATCGATGAGCGCCAGTCATGATATTCATGCGTGGAAAACCCGATTACGTGTCCTGGATAGCGGTTTCGTAGAAAATCGATCTGGTTCAACTGCAGATCGGCATCCTCGGACGGATAAATTGAGATACAGTGGTTGATCGCCAGCGGTATGTTGCGATTATCGAAAAAGGTCACCATGTCATCGATGTCCTTGAGCGAAGTGCCACCGGTGGAGACCAGCACGGGTTTACGCGTCCTGGCTATTTTTTCGAGCAGTGGCCAATCCGTCACATCCGAACTGCCGACTTTTATGATCTCGATGCCGAGTTCCACGCAGTACTCCACCGATTTTTCGTCAAAAGGAGTCGCCACTCGCACGCAGTTGTTGCGGCGTATGGCCTCAACCAGTTGTGCAAAATCCTCGCGACTCAGGCGGGTATCCAATGTTTTTTTGATATAACGAATATCGTCCCGGTTGAGGAAATCTTTATGAATGAAGGTATCGACATCCCGTAGTTGAAGTTTGATGCCTGCCCGCACATCGTTATAACGAACAACGGTGCCGAATTCCTTGATAATCTTCAAACCGCGTTCAATATTACCCCAGTGGTTATTGGCAAGTTCCAGGATAAATAGTTCTTCGAAGATATCACGGTTAATCATATGCTCTCCTTTGTCCTGAAGGCGGTCAAGAGCGGGTAGGAGGTTCATCGGCAGTTCTGAAAATGATTTTACGGTTGAGTAACTCTTCGCCGATGTTGGGAACGTTCCATACCCGTATTCTAATCCAATAAAAGCCAGTCCAGATGCCTGCGCGGCAGCCAGGTCATCAGGACTGTCACCCAGGTAGATCGCATCCCCGGCCTGGATCGCATATTTATCCATCAGATAGCGGATGCCTTCCGTTTTTTCATTCAATGCCGGCTGGCAGGTATCAGGGCTGACAGCTTCCATAAAAAAGGAATCAATACCCGTGGCCTTCAAAATGAGACCCGTGGGGAGGGATGGCTTGTTGGTGATGATATAAAGGCTCATCCCCGCCACTTTGAACCGCTCCAGCCCCTCCCTGACACCAGGATAAAGCCGAACCAGCTTCCAACCGCCCCCATCATAGGCGGCGCGGAAGGCCGCTTCCAACCTGTCTAATTCGGGTCCGGAGGCGTTCTTTAAGGCTTGGCGCAGGATCACACGCACCGGGGAGCCAATCTTGAAATCCAACTGGCGGGTGTCAAGCTGCGGGAAGACACTTCTAACCGCCTGTTCCAGCGAATGCAGGATACCGGGTCGTGAATCCACCAGCGTTCCATCCAGGTCAAAGATAAGATGCATTGCCTAACCCTCCCAGGGTGGGATGAGCAGATTGTCGAGCAGTTCAGCCCGATCCAGGAACGGGTACATATCTTCCAGCGGGGCTGACACGATGCGTCCATCCGGCAATTGCCGGGAACTCTGGCGCGGCTCAAAGCCTTGTTCGGGGTCCAGAAGCACATCACACAATACGGGTCCGGGCATTTCCAGCGCTTGCTTAATAGAGGGGATGAAGTCCTTCATATCGATCTTAATCGATGGGATTCCATAGGCACGGCCAATTTTCAGCATGTTCGGGAAGGTCAAGCCCGAAGCGGGGCTTTCACCCACTGTCGCTCCGAAGAAACCCTTCTGGGAGGTGCGGATGGAGAGGTAGCCATTATTATTAAGCACAAAGATCTTTACCGGAAGCTGGTAATTGACGACGGTCTGCAGTTCCTGTAGGTTAAGCTGCAGGCTGCCATCCCCGGCCAGGCAAATGACGCGTTTGCCCCCACGCGCCACCGAAGCGCCGATGGCCGCCGGCAGGTCGTAGCCCATCGAAGCCGCCCCGGAATTAGAGAAAAGCCGCTGGCCGGTCTTGAGCATTGCCACCTGGAATGGGACGATGCAGGCTGTGGCATTTCCGGTCACAACTACATCATCGCCTGCAAGCTGCCCAAAGAGCATTTCAATGAAATGATACGGATTGATCTTACCGTTGAATTGCCGCTGGAGCATGGAAACCGCCGGATACCGTTCCACCCGCTCCTTGCACCAGGCCAGCCAACCTGCAAACTGCCTCCCGTTCCATCGGCATCCATCAAGCTGGTGGTTCATCTCGCGTAAAAAGTCTGCCGTGTCGGAAACAATCGAAAGATCGGGTCTTACGGTGGGTTTTTCGAACTCTGCCGGATCAATGTCCACCCAGATCTTGAAGGCCGCCCGTGCGAAGGACTTCCATGTGTAGCCTGTTTGGCGAATATTAAGGCGGCTGCCAAGCACCAGCAATACGTCCGAGTTCTGAACGGTGAAATTACCAGGCCGCGTCCCGATCGTTCCCGGCCGACCACAGAAAAGCGGGTCATCCGAGGCGATCAGGTCATGCGTCCAGGCGGTTGTGACCGGGATGCCCAGGTTGTGGACAACCTCGTCGAAGAGCTCTACCGCTCCGGCCAGCCTGACCCCTGTCCCTGCCAGGATCACCGGACGATTGGCATTCTTCAGCCTCTCAAGCGCCTCTGCCACGTTCCGACGCAACTCTTCCCGGGCGCTGCCGTTTGATACCGGAGGGGTGTAGCCTTTGAGGGTGTCTGGCTCTACCTGACTGGACTGGACATCAATGGGGATGTCCAACCAGCATGGCCCGGTCCGGCCGGAGCGCGCCAGGTGCCAGGCTTTTTCAAGGTGATAGCGGATCTCCTGTGGGTCGGTCACCGTGACAGCATACTTTGTGATGCCGCGCACCATAGAGATAATATCCACCTCCTGGTCACCGAGCTGTCTCAGGCCCAGCAGGTCGTAAGAGCGAAGGTAGGTCTCACGCTTGACCTGGCCGGAAAGGACCAGCATCGGGATCGAATCGGTCCAGGCACCGTAGACTCCATTCATGGCATTAATCCCACCCGGGCCGGTCGTTACATTGATCACACCGGGAGTGCCGGTGATGCGGGCATACCCCTCGGCGCCCATGGCGCAGGCTTGTTCATGCTGGTTAAAAATCGTGGTAATGCGGGGGTTAGTGCCAATGTCATAATTCAGGAACATGGAACCACCACCCGTCAACATGAAGACATGGCGCACCCCAAGGTCAGCTAGGGTTTTAGAAATATATTCAGAAACACGCATGGGAACTACCTTTGTTTTGGAAATGCATACAGAACCAGCTTAAAATCATTATAGGCATGGGAGCGCAGGTAATATTGATATTTCCCAGGCATGTACTGATCCACCCAGAGCGGTAACTGCCAGAGATGTTCGGGGCGGTGATACAAAGCGATTGCCAGGCCGGGCCGGTTGATGGAGATCTGTGTGCGTGCCCCAAGAAGGGCCTCATATTCAGCGCATTCAATTTCCATTTTGATCAGATTGGCTGCAAAAGCGGGTAGGGCATCATCCAATGCCACACATTGGATGACCTTGCCACCCATGTTGGTAATGCTGCTGGCTTCACCTTTCTCCGCATCAAATCTTTGTAGTATTGTACTTGAATAAACACCACAAGGCCAAAGTTGGGCATCTGGCAGGTTTTCAGGCTGGGAGAGTATAAATCTGGATAACTTTTTAAAGTTGGCCAGATCTGGTTCAAACGCGGCTAAGGCTTCTATCTGAAATTGGTTTTTTATCAAATCTGCAATAATATCACCATCAAAAGCGCCCCAGTCCACCAGGCGCAAAGGAGTTACCCAAGCAGGCAGGTCCAAAGGATGATATTGATTTGTCAAGTCTGGGGGTGGCAGCAGGATTGGATCGCCATCCAGACGGAACTCCAAGATGGAGTGGAAAATTGCCCGGCTGGTTTCATCGGCCCACAGCGCCAGGGTTTCCTCCAGAGCGGATCCATAAGGTAGATAAAAGTCCCGCTTGGTCAGCCAATAATGATTGCCCAGTTCAGATCCAAAAAAATCATACAATTCAACTGGATATATCAACCATTCAAACCCGCAGGTTTTAACTAATTGAATGATGGCAGTTAGGCTAGCCAGGCGATTTTGGATGCCAAACACGACCACCGCTTTTTTTTGCTCTGCCGTTACAGATTGGGCTGTCTCCGGTTTATAGACAGGCACTCCATCCACGGGCGAGGTAGCCTGATCCATATGATCAATGAAACCGAAGACCTGCAATCCATGATCAGCAAGATCATGCATAATATCGCCCTCCATGCTGCCAGTACCATAGATGAATATGGGGCAGGAACCATCCAACCAACTGACTTGTACCACTTTTTGGTTTCCAGAGTCATTCAATAATTGTTTCAGCCATGCGGTCATCGGTTCAATCCTGGAAATAAATCAACTGGTTGGACAAATCCAAAAAGCTGATACGCCCCGCAAAACTCTACTATGTAGGGTGGTGGTGACCACGATCGGGTCAGGCATACTGCGCAGGTAGGTCTCGCGTTTGTCCTGGCCGGAAAGGACCAGCATAGGGATCGAATCAGTCTAGGCACCGTAGACGCTGTTCAAGGCGTTGATCCCGCCTGGGCCGATGGTCATGTTGATCACCCCCAGGGAACAGGGGATGCGGTATGGCCATCCGCCGCTATGGCGCAGGCGTGTTCGTGCTGGTTGAACTGGGTCTGGCTGCGCGTTTTACTGCCAAGGTCATAATTCTGGAACATCGAACCGCTACCGGTCAGCACGAAGATGTGGCGGATGCTATAATCGACCAGGGTTTGGAAAATATAGTCAGCTCGGAGCATTTAAACTCTTTATATTAGAATTATCACTCATCTTCGTGCCAATATGCAAATTTGAAAAATAATTCTTGATCCCGTTCACCATAATTAATATTGACATTATTAGCATTGTCAGGATATTGATCACAACTGCTATACTGATGTCGTGACGACCATTGGCATCGGAATGTATATTTATAAAGAAATAATAATCTTTAGGAATCAATAACAATCCAAACAAAAGCAAATAAAGTATATCCAAATTCGATTGGTGTTCTTTGTTTATAAACAAGAATAGAGGAATAAACACATAAAGTAGCTTGTAATCAGCAGAAATAGTGGGAAGGAGAAGCATGGAAAATATTAGTAAAGCTACTTTTTTCCATTCTTCTTTTTCCATCAGGATCACATACAAAACGACAGCCACGGCCAGGATGCCCACTAATCCAAGGTAAAAGGATATAAAGTTATTCTTAACTAAATCAGGCAATAAATTGGTTTTTATGTAATACAGCTTGATGAAGGTTAGGAGAGAGACCCCTCGTTGGACAAAGTAATTATCTAACGAAGTAAATTGGGCGAATATGTGATTAGAGCTGATGTTCGAGCCTCCGATAAGAAAATACAGATTCTTCAGAAAGCCCCCTTTAAAACACAGAAGACTTGCAAATGTGATCACAACTGTTGATGCTAAACAAATAATGGTTTCACGGAACCTTTTTTCTGAAATAAACAGCACTAACAGGATCGCCGGGTATATTTTCATCGAAATCGCGAATGCTAAAACCACTGCGCTAATTAAATAGCGCTTATTTGTATAAAATAACATGAATATCAACAAGAATACGAATAGCAGACTCTCAAAATTTCCTCTGTCCATTGCAAACAAGAAGGGGTAGTTTAGGAATGCGATGGTAAAAACAGGTATAGCATTTGAAAACCCATTCTTATTTCGTAAAAATAAATAACTGAGAAGGAAAATAATACCACTTATTAAAACAAGATAAAAAAAGTAAGATTGACTGGAGATGAGAGAGAATAAATAACCCAAAATTACCAGAAAGGGGTACTGAGCGCTTTGGTATCCTGAATATGGATCTAAAGAATGACTATCTCTTATCACATCAAAATAATCACTGAACCGGGCAGGAGGGTAAAACAGGAAAGTATTATAGGGGTAAGGTTGGCCTAAATAAAAACCCCTATAATAATGATATGCAACTGATAAACCAAAACCTACCAAAATAATAACAGCGATAATATGTATTTTTACATTCCTAGCCATATTTATTCCTCAATTACCTTGGTGTATGAATATTTTCATTCGATGACGCATATTTATCGAAATATATACCTGGCCAAGGATTAGAAATCAGGAAAATTCCTAAAAACATCTGGAACAAACTGATCCTTTCACCGATACCAGCTTCGTTTATAAGTTTGATCATTCTCGGTGATGATTCACTGCTACCTAATGAATCGTCCCATGGCAGCTGGCCATCATGAAAATGTGATGGATGTAAAGTTCATGGAGGGTTATTAATAATTCATAATTAATCGGTTTGACCTATTAATGAACTCCCTGCAACTGCGAATCAAAAAAGGTTGTTGTTCTACTCAAACGGTTGCGAAAGAAACATACCAAGCCGCTGGATATAATTAGCGTTACTAAAGTTAGCATGAGCAAGGGATTAAGCAACACAGATAGACTAGCCTCAGGGTATACCGGTAAATGATAATAATCCTTTGGAATCAATAATAATCCAAATAAAATAAGATATGACCAATCTAACTTTTCATGGTCGGTCTGATTTATAAATAAAAATAGAGGGATGAATATATACAATAACTTATAATCTCCGGATACCTGGGGGAAAAGGTTCAAAGCACAGATCAGGAGGGCGGCCCTTTTCCAAAATGTCTTTTCAATGAATACAACATAAATCGCAATGCTTAGTAACCCAAGAACGATCAAAATGTCATAGGTTAGAGTGCTCATCATTTTTATATTTGTGAGAATGGAGATGAACTTGATCCCCCCCCAAAGACTATTGCCAAAATACAACCCTTCGAGCCCAACTGCATAGCTCTGCGTGTAAAGTTGGAGATTGCGCAAATGCAGTGAGATATTTTCACCTAGACCACCGGGTAAGGTTGCATAGCTGAAGAGAGACGCCAGGATAGAAACCAAGGCAGCAATGGCAATTTCTTTGTACTTTCGGTCTGCCAACAGGAGTACTGCCAGGATAACGGGGAAGGCTTTTAAGGCAATGGCAAATCCTAGAAAGATCGCACTCCAGAAGGGGTGTTTTTTATACCAGAAAACAAACAGGTATGAACAAAAGAAAACGACAAATTCAAAATTTGCCCGGTCCAACGCGATTAAGAACGGATAAGTGAGAAATGGAATTATGATGAAACATTCAGGAGAGGATAGTTTTTCGGTTCGAAGCTGCTTATAACAAATGGCAGTGAAAGATAGAATACAAATCATCAAATAAACGATCTCGGCTGTCTTTAATGGGATAAAGGTAAATATTGTAACTATCTTATAAAGAAAGGGAAAATATATAAATTCGGGGCTAGCAGCCTTATATGGGTTGGAACTAATAGTAAAAGTATTGACAAAATCGGTCCATCGATCCCACGGCCTGAATAGAAAAGTGTTATAAGGATAGCCGTAACCTAAATAAAAACCCGCCACGTAGTGAATTATAATGGCCAAAACAAACCCTGTGAGAATGATAAAACAGAGGATATTAATTTTTCGTTCCTTATCCATTTTTCCAGCCCCTATTAAATTCGATCGTGCGCCGTATGGAATCTTGAAGTTCCCTTATTTGATGTAATCCCAATTCATCTTGGGCACGGGCGATAAGAGGGACATAACGCTCTATTGGTTTACTTGGATCCGGTATTCCCAAGATTTTTACCTGCATGTCAGGTCGAAATTGTTGCGCTACCCGGCAAGCTACCTCCGTAATCGATAGGCTTTCCTCACTGCCCACATTGTACGCCCGGCAGGATTGGCCTTTGAACAGGATCGTCCATAACCAGATAGCCAGGTCGGCAGCATAGAGATAGGAGCGCTGGGGTGTGCCGTCACCACTTACAACGATCGGGCCTCCATTCAACCCGTCGCGGATGAAATTGCCGATGGCGAAGTGGATATCCAGGGGCAGGTACGGGCCTACAAAGGCAAAACATCGGGCGATTTTCATTTCAATTCCGTTATGTTTTGCGTAGAGCGTGCACAAGGTTTCGGCGGCGCGTTTGCCCTCGCCATAGGCGGAATGGGGGTCGGTTGGATCGGGTGCGCCGGTGTACTCTTCGGGGATATGGGTCAAATCTGGAGGCTGCCTGCCGTACACCGCCCCCGAACTGGTTATTAGGAATTTCTGCGCACCGCTTTGGAGGGTAAAGTCCAGGGTGCGGTGGGTCCCCTCCACGATAGTATCGAACATGGTCAGCGGTTCTTCGGTATTCAACTTTTCGCTCGACTCGGTTGCGGCGTGGATGACATGCGTGAATGAACCGGCCGGAAAGTCAAAGGAGCGCACATCACCGGTATGAAACTTTATGGCAGGGTTTTCAGTTAGATGGGGTACTTTCCTGCGGAACGCTTTCAGGTTGCGGGTCAGCACCAGCGCCGAAGCGTTCAGCCTGAGCTGGTCGTTCGCCCAGGCGAAACTCTCCAGCAGCCAGCAGCCGAAGAAGCCCGTCCCGCCGGTGATAAATATGCGTCCCCCGCGCAGATCCTCCCACAAGTCACGGGTATGCTCAAGGATATGGTCCAGGTCAGCAGCCAGTCGGTTCCCGGTCATATTCATTCCCAGGCATCTGTGACAATCCGGTGGGCAGGCACCCCCCGCTCCTGCAGGCCGGGAACCAGTACCTTCATCATCTCGGGCGGACCTGCCAGGTAAAACAGAACGGCCAGTGGGTCGGTCATGAACCCGAAAACAACCTCGGGCGTGATCCGTCCCGGCATACAGCCGGTCTTTTCCGCCCCCTGCTCTGCAAATAAATGGACGGAAAGCGCCGGACAGCGCTGTGCGGCTGTTTCCACTTCAGGCCGGTAGATCAGCAGTCCGGGGTGGCGAGCACCATAGAACAGATGCACCCCGCAGGTACGCTCCGCAGCTAGCCCCCCCAGGAAGGCGGTAAAGGCCGTCACCCCGGTCCCACCAGCCAGCAGGCATGCTGCCTGATTATTGTCCACGACGAATTCGCCGTAAGGCAACTTGACCCAGACCGGATGTCCCGGCCGCAGTTCCTTTTCCATCCGCCCGGTGAAAAGGCCTTTCACTGCATAGGTGATGCGCAGCACTTGGCGTTCGGTGGGTGGGCTGGCGATGGAGAAGGTATGTGAATCCGGCCAGAAATCCCCTGGCTTATATTCATCCAGCGCCAGGTGCAGGAACTGGCCGGGCAGGAAGCGCGGCGCTGGCGAATCCACCTTCAGGAAAACGCTGTATACCCCCTCACCGTGGTTTAAGACCTCCGCCACTTCACAGCGTAGTTTTTGGGGCATCAGTTTACCCTTTCCCCCTTCATAAAACGGGAGAAGACCGAATTGATATAATCCAGCTGGCTGCCCCCGATACCCGGATAAACACCGATGAAAAAGGTGCGCTCGGTGATGATGTCGGTATTGGTCAGGTCCCCCACCACGCGTTTGTCTATATCCATGAAAGCTGGCTGGCGCAGCAGGTTCCCCCCGAACAGGTTGCGGGTCTCGATCCGGTTGGCTTCCAGGAAGCGGGTCAGGTCGTTGCGGCTGAACCCCGCCCGTTCCTGCAGCGTGATGGCAAAACCGAACCAGGCCGGGTCTGAATTGGGTGTGGCCTGTGGCAGGATCAGGCGGTCCTGGAATGCCTCAAGCATGTGGAATATCTCCTGGAAATTGACCTTTCGGCGGGCAATGAAATCTGGCAACTTGGCCAACTGCGCCACACCCACCGCAGCCTGCATGTCGGTCACCTTGAGGTTGTAGCCGATGTGGCTGTATACGTATTTATGGTCATAACCGGGTGGCAGACTGCCAAACTGCTGACTGAAGCGTTTGCCACAGGTGTTATTTTCGCCTCCCGCGCAGTAGCAATCGCGCCCCCAGTCGCGCAGCGAGCGGACGATGCGTCCCAGCAGCTCATCGCCGGTAATCACGCAGCCACCCTCGCCCATGGTGATGTGGTGGGCAGGATAGAACGAGAATGTGGCGAGATCGCCGAAGGTACCGGTCAATTGCCCGCGGTAGCGCGAGCCCAGCGCGTCGCAGCTGTCCTCCACCACCCACAGGTCATGCTCTTTTGCCAGGCGCAGCACGGTATCCAGGTCGAACGGTACGCCAAGCGTGTGAGCCATCATGATGGCATGCGTTTTCGGTCCAATGGCTTCCTCAATCCGGGCGGAAATGGCGGTGTAGTCACCGAGGTTCACATCCACGAAGACGGGCACCAGCCGGTTCTGGACGATGGGCGCCACCGTCGTCGGGAAGCCGGCTGCCACGGTGATCACTTCATCACCCGCCCGCAACCGGCGTTCGGCCAGTTTCGGGGAGGTCAGGGTAGTGAGGGCCAGAAGGTTGGCCGAGGAGCCGGAATTGACCAGGAAGGCATTCCCGGTCCCGAAAAGCTCAGCAAACTCGGATTCGAACTGGTCTGCATAGCGGCTGGCGGTCAGAAAAAAGTCCAGGCTGGAATCGACGAGTTTGACCAGTTCGTCGGCATCGAAGACCCGCCCTCCGGTATGAACCAGGTCTGTCCCCGGAGTGAAGGCGTGCCCCGTAAATCTTTCCGAATAATATTCCCCAACAAGCTTTAATATCTCAGCCCGTAATTGTTCATCCCGTTTCATGATCGCCCCGGATCCATCAGGAACTCCCGGTACCATGCAATGGTCCTGTCCAGACCCTCATCCAGATTGAAGAGGGGACGCCAGCCCAGCTTTTGATGTGCCTTGTCGGCATTGAGGGTCTGCTTGCGGATCTCATTGCTGGCTCCATTGAGGATCACCGGCTGGAGGTCCACCTTCATCCGTTTGAGGATGCGCTGGACCAGGGCAAGTACGGTCACCTGGCTTCCATATGAGAAATTGAACGCCTCGCCGCGATACTCCGGGTGATTCGCCAACTGCTCGGCCAGCAGCATGTAGACCGCGGCACCATCCTCCACGTAGAAATAATCCCGTACGAATTGTCCATCCGAACGGATCACCGGAGGCTGCCCCCTGAGCACCGAGCGGATGGTCCCCGGCACGATGCGGTTCCAGTTCAAGTCGCCACCGCCGTAGAAATTCCCGCAGCGGGTGATGACCACCGGCGTCTCAAAACTGATCGCATAACTATGCGCTATCAAATCTGCTGCCGATTTGCTGACATCATAGGGATGTTGGCCCTGTAGTGGGGTATTCTCAGCGTAGGGTAGTTTTTCCTGATCGCCGTACGCCTTGTCGGAGGAAGCCACCACTACCTGTTTGACCTTCGGGCTCCGCCGGCAGGCTTCCATCAGGTTCCAGGTCCCGGCTACGTTCGTCTCGAAGGTCGAGAGCGGGTTGCGGTTGGCTATGGTGACGATGGTCTGGGCAGCCAGGTGGATCACGGTGTCGATCTCGTACTCGCCGAGAGTGCGTTCAAGCAGCTCGCGGTCGCGGATATCACCGCGAACGACCTTGACCCGTTCGATCCACCGGGTTCGCACCAGCTCGCTTTGCGGAACCCAGTCACGCACCAGGCAGACCACATCCGCCCCGGCCCCGACCAGGCGGCGCACCAGCCAGCTACCCACCAACCCCGTCCCACCCGTGACGAATGTCGGGCGATCCAGCCAGAAGTCGGGTTCTATTTCCATATTTTCCATGGCGCCTTCCCTTCAGCCCAAAGTTTCTCAAGCAAACGAACATCCCGCAAGGTGTCCATGCTCTGCCAGAAGGTCTCCAGCTGGTAGGCCGCCACCTGCCCCTCGGCAGCCAGTTTTTCAAGCGCCTCGAATTCCCATGAGGTCTGGTCCCCGGCGATGTAGTCACGGATGTCCGGTTGGAGCACAAAAAAGCCACCGTTGATCCAGCCCTCGCCGATCTGCGGCTTTTCCTGGAACTGCATGACCCGTCCGTTCTCGATCAGCATCTGCCCGAAACGCGCCGGGGGGCGCACGGCGCTGATGGTGACCAGCCGTCCCTGTGCCCTGTGAAAATCGAGCAGTGCCTTCAGGTTGATATCCGCCACCCCATCCCCGTAGGTCAGCATGAACGGCTCGTTTCCGATGAACTCCGCCAGGCGCTTGACCCTCCCGCCGGTCTGGGTATCCACCCCGGTATCGAGCAGGTGAACGGTCCAATCCTCTCCTTCGCCTCCAAGGGTGGATACTTTCCCATCCCCCAGGTTGACGGTCAGGCTGCGGGTATGATAATGATAATTAAGGAAATAATCCTTGATGACCTCCCCCTTGTAGCCCAGTGCCACCACAAATTCCTTGAAACCCTGGGCGGCATAGATATTCATGATATGCCAGAGCATGGGTTTCCCGCCCACCTCCACCATCGGCTTGGGTTTGACCGTGGTCTCTTCAGATAAACGCGTGCCCAGTCCACCTGCCAGGATCGCTACTTTCATACGTGCTCCTCACTTAGGGGTTGCCTGTACACTGAGATTATATTCGATTTGGGTCGAAAAAAAGGGACCTGAAAGGCTGATCCTGCCAGGTCCCTGTCTTTCAACTTCCTGAACTCTTTACCTTTACCAATCCCACGCTGAGCTTCTCACCATCAAATTCGTCGGTGATGGTCACCGATTTAGCGACCGGCAGGGCATATTTCAATTCCACCGTCAGCGTTTCGGCAAGGATGTAATCCCGGTTGGCTTCGATGGCTGCTTTCAGACCCGGCGTCGCCTGCACGTTGACCCTGATGCGATCAGCAACATCCAGGCCAGCGCTCTTGCGCAGGTCCTGCAGCCGACGTACGAACTCGCGTGCCATGCCTTCGCTGATCAGGTCCGGTGTCAGTTCGGTCACCAGGGCGGCAAGGTAAGCGCCTTCATTGGCCACGGCGAAGCCCTCCTTCGCCTGGGCCTGCACTTCAACCTCTTCGGGTAGAATGTCGTACTCCTGTCCTTCGAGAGTGACCTTCAAAGGCGATCCAGCCAGCAGACCCGGGGCCACCGTGTTGGGGTCCAATCCGCGGATGGCTTTCGCCAGGGCGGGGAATTTGTTGCCATATTTCTGACCCAGCTGTCTGGGCAGGGGTTTGATCTGGAACGAAACGGCCTCCCCGCTGGCATCCAGCAGGCGCACGTTCTTCACATTGAGCTCATCCGCCATTAATTCAGCAAATCTACGCAGTGCCGCCCCTTCCGCAGCATTACCCACAGCGAAGGCAGCCTCGGCCAGCGGCTGACGCACCTTGCGGTTAGCCTTCTGTCGGGCAGAATGCCCCAGCGAGACAAGTTTCATCACCAGCGTCATGTCGCGGTTGAGGGCTTCATCCAGCCTGGTCTCATCCACTTTGGGCCATGTTGCCAGGTGGACAGACTCGGCCGCCTTCGGATCCACCGAACGGACCAGGTTCTGATAGAGTTCGTCTGCCAGGAATGGCATGGCCGGAGCCAGCAATTTTGACAAGGTCACCAGGGCGGTGTAGAGCGTGCTGTAGGCGGCCTGCTTATCAGAGTCCGACTCGGATTTCCAAAAACGCCGGCGGGAACGCCGCAGATACCAGGTGGAGAGCGCTTCGACAAAAGTTTCTATCGGCCGGGTTGCCGCGGGTACGTCATAGGTTTCGTATGCCTGGGTCACCTCCTGCACCAGGGCATTCAACGCCGAGAGCAGCCAGCGGTCGAGGTCGTTGCCCGGCTGCGGGTCGAGGCTGAGTACGGGATTATCCAGGTTGGCATAGGTCACGAAGAACGAGTAGATATTCCACAGGGTTAGTGTGAAATTCTTGACCACGTCGGTTACCATGCTCGGCGCAAAGCGGCGGTCGGCATTGGGAGGTGCAGAGGTATAGAAATACCAGCGGAAGGCATCCGCACCGGATTCATCTAGCACCACCCACGGGTCAACCACATTGCTGAGATGCTTGGACATTTTTCGCCCGTCTGCATCCAGCACCAGGCCCAGGCAGATGACGTTCTTGAAACTCACCTTGTCGAAAAGCAGGGTGCTGATGGCATGCAGGGTATAGAACCAGCCGCGGGTCTGGTCTACCGCTTCGCAGATGTAGTCCGCCGGGAACTGGTGTTCGAAGGTTTCCTTGTTCTCGAAGGGATAGTGCCACTGCGCCACCGGCATCGAACCGGAGTCAAACCAGACATCGATCAGGTCGGG
>Ga0182021_10002199_pt1 | contig 22735 bp, 20 predicted proteins | sample 612E3MmetaG_FD_120493 | JGI IMG/M metagenome (GOLD analysis project Ga0182021, IMG submission 120493) | Permafrost microbial communities from Stordalen Mire, Sweden - 612E3M metaG (Illumina Assembly) | ecosystem: Environmental > Terrestrial > Soil > Wetlands > Permafrost | place: Sweden... | reverse complement strand
CTTGTGTACCATAAGCTCTTTACATTGTAATTGGAAATAACAACTAATACTTCGTTAGCATTATCCGGATTAACAGCAATATCATGGACATAAGAACCGCTTGAAGCATTTAAGTTTGATGTTATATCTGTTGCCGTAGTTGTAGATGTAGATGCAGAATTACTCATCTTAAATATTTTTGGTTTACCTGATGTTGATGAAGCCGCTAAATAAAGAACGTTTGCCGGATTGGTTCTTGAAACTGCCAAGGTTGAAAAAGTGTATCCGGTACCAATTTGCAAATCAATGGAAGTCCAACCTTGTGAAGTTTTATTTTGATATAGAGGGATCGATGACAAAGAACTATTTCGCCATAAAATATTTCCGGCAAGGTAATACATATAATTTTCATTGCTTGGATCAACAACATACGGATTTACAAATTTCATTCCTGTTGCACTTGCAGGAGTTATTTCCGACCAATTACTTCCGTTAATATCACCGATAGGATTTGCTTCGAATTGTAGAACTGAACCGTTTTGTGTAGAACCGTAAATGTAAACTCGCCCGTTTAAATTTTGAGAACCGATATAGGCATAGCTCCCGTCGCCTGAGGTAGCATCACTAGAATTTGTTGCATACGATCCATTCCATCTAAAAAATGGTGAGCCGTTATCCTGCGTTCCGCCAAAGATACGCGTGTCACCGAAAGTTGGTGATATTGACATAGTATAATATTGTGTAACGTTATAAAAATTATCCTTATCAACCCATGGAAAATATGGATTATAGTTTGTTGTTGCCGCATCATGCGCATAACTTATTCCGCCGTCATGTCCTACCCAAATTCCAACTGGATTATTCTGATCAAATACAATTGTGTGAATATCGGGATGTAAACCCGGATAGAAAAACGTTGACGTATTATAACCGCCAATCCAATTTAATTGCGGGTTGTTTAACTTAGTTGCAAAACCATCAAGCGATCTGAATAGACTTGATCCCGCAATAAAAACAATATTATTATTTTGTGGATCAACGGCTATAGCCATGTTATAATCGCCTTGTGTATCTATGTAACCGGCGCGGTTATCATCAAGATCGGGAAGATTACTTGTTAAATTTTGTGATGTTGCGAGATTATTTGTAATATCAATTTTAAACAAACGCACGTCATCTTTTGTTGTTGAACCGATTTTATTGCCCGTGTTTGTTAATGTATAAATGATGTTAGGATTTGAAGTACCGAATGCCATTACTGTTCTGGAACTTGTATCAGGAAAATCTACTGGTGTTATATTTGTCCATGTTGATCCGTCATTGGTTGATTTAAATAATCCCGGTTGTGGTGCTGGTGGTAATGGAGTAGTTCCAGAAGGACTAAGCTGCGATAGATAACTAACCATTATGCCATTCTTATTAATGATCAAATCTGCATAATAATGACCATTCACGGTTCCCCAATTTGTGGTCCAGGAAGTTCCTCTATCAGTAGATTTAAGAATAACACCGGTATTTGAACCAACAAAAACATTTCCTGAAGTTGGACTAACAATTACTTTACCTGATAAGGAAAACACACTGTTCCAGCTAGTACCATTTGGGTTATAAATAGAACTAGTATAATTTATTAAATTCCAATTTTCACCATTATCAGTTGATCTATAAAAACCGCCGCCCCAAAAATTAGCATTGCCGCCACGGGATCTTGCACTGTTACCGTCAAGCTCGCCGCCTACTGCATACCAATTATCTTGATTACCTGCTGTTGGATCCTGAGCAATTGATGTTACACTTAAGATGCTGGACTTGCTGCTTTTAGAAATCCATGTCGCTCCTTGGTCAGTGGATTTCCATATACCGCCGGAAACACCTGCAGCTATTATTACGTTATTGTTTCTTATATCAACAACAATAGCCCGCGTTCTTCCGCCTACATTGAAAGGACCGGCTTCTTTCCAATTAAACGCAAGAGTATTTAATCCTTTCATTAATCTCTGTTCGGACTTTGGCAATTTAGAAGCAAATGCAATTTCCTTTTCACGTATATTTTCCGGTATTGAATTTGTGTTTGGGTCCCTTAGAATTGAAAAGAAATATTCTTCTCTTTCTATAGCTGTTTGTTTTTTCTTCATAGGAGATTCTTCTTCCTCTTCTCCCTCACCCTTTATATATGATGTATAAGTTATATTGTCATGTGATTTAAATAGTATTAAAGAAAATCCAAATGATATAACTAGAACAAAAGGAAAAATTATTTTTCGCATATCCTCTACCTTTTTAAATTATCTTACTAACTGCGCAACAGTCCATATAGCAGCACTTTTATCGCTTTCCATTCTCATCTTAGGTTGTTTTATCTCTACATGAAGTTCAGTTCCATTTTTTAGAGATTTTATTTCGATCAACCGCTTAGCCATTTGCAATTTCATATTGGCACCCGGCGCTATTTCATCAGTTGCAGAACCGTAACCTAGAACTGATTTAACACTCACATCTATTAAATAGACATCACCGTTTTCTGTAAAACTGTTTACATTACACAATACAACAGCAGAACCGGGTGGGATAGTTTCACCGACAGGCTTTTTAGTTATAATTTTTTCCGGTGATGAACATCCGTTCGAATAGATTAAAGAAATTATACAAGCCGTGTATATTAAAAAAAGTAGTCTTTTCATTATTTATCCCTAGAAATTTGTAACTCTAAATATCACCGCGGATGCAAGATAAAATAATTTTTATATAAATTCAGTTCATGCATCACAAATGTTTAAAAAAAAGCGGCATAAAGCCGCTTTGTAATTGTTAAACTCTAAAATTTATTTAAGAAGAATCATCTTTTTGGTTTCAACTTTGTTACCCGTAGCAAATCTGTAAAAATAAACTCCGCTAGAATATGCTGAGTTCTGAATCGAAAATTTAGCATTGTGAACACCTGGCTGTTGATACTCATTTATCAAAGTTGTTACTTCCCTTCCAAGTACATCATAAACTTTAAGAGTAACTAAACTGCCTTCAGGTAATTGGTATCTGATTACTGTCTCGGGATTAAAAGGATTAGGATAATTTTGACTTAATACAAACGACGACGGCATTAATTCAATTTCCTCTTTAACTCCTGTTGAAAGACTTACATATGCTCGAATTAAATAAAGCGAAATATTTGTTCCGTCACCAAGAAAATACCAGCCTGGAGTACTTGTTCCTCCCGGAACATGCAAGTATGTATAACTATGATAAGCTGAAGTTCCCGGAATACTTGTATGCATTACTCTATTTGTCGGTGAACTTGAATTCTCATAAACACCATCAATAATAAATCCAGCGATAAAATTTGTGCTCGCATCAATATTTGATGAGCGTAAATCAACCTTTACCCAATTTGTCCACGGAATCGGATAAGGTGAAGGTGGCGTTGTTATACCGGCAACCATAAACGAAGCTAATCTGGCGCCTAAAAATGTAGTTGTTCCGGCTTTCCAAATTCCGCCTTCTATCTGAGCAGTATTTCTTAAAGCAACTCGAATCGAATCAAGACGCATTCCCAGCAGTCCATCAAATCTAACTGCGACCGTATCGCCTATTGACAAAACATAAACACCGACAGGAGGCGTAGAATCGTAAGCAATTACTTGTGGTGTATTCTGGAACGTTCCTGTTGATGTATAAGAAAAATTTAGTTGGTCTGAGCTTGGATTTACTACAAAAACACTTTGACTGCTTTCATAAACAACAAAGGTTACTTTATTGTAAGTAGTGCCAAAGCCGGGGACAGGGTAATCAACTCCCGCAGTAACGTCTTCAACTACTTTTGTAACAGCGCCATACTTAATCGCTTTTATTTTAATGTATGAATTTCCTTTTACGTCAAAATTTATTTTTAGATTGGATCCGGAAGAAAATGTAATGTATTGAGCTCCATACTTAGAAACGCCATCGCTATAATTGGTTACATTGGGATTTATGTGCACTCTTGCAACTGCGTTGCCAACCGCAACGTTTGTATAACCGAACCGTGTATCAACCGTTTTGTCATTTAACGAATTTGCAACAAACCAATCGTCCAGCACATCAGAAAATCCCCGGGTAGTTGCAGGCGCAGGCACAACATTTTGTAAAGCATAAGTAATTCCATTAATTCCTGGTAAAGGTGCTTGAACTATTTTTTTCAAAATATCTGCCCCGAACTGTTCGTAGAGATAAACAGAATAACGTGCGGCTCTTGCATAATCCGTTAAAACTTTTGTGTTATCATCTTTACGCCAATCAAACAGGTAATGATTCGTTTCGTCATTAAATGAATCTTGCGAGCGCATCGAATAACCGTTTACTACTTCCGCGCACATAGACATTGATTCATTTAGAAAAGTATCCTGGCTGCGATTATAATTGAAATGAATCATGTGCTGAAATTCGTGGGCAGTAGTCTGCATCCCGGTTATTAAACCAGTAGGAGTTGTAAGATTAGCAGGCTTGCAATCGAGATAATAAATTTCCGCATCATTACTGTTTGCCTGAGCAAATTCATTATAACCATAGAAATATCCTGCAACATAACCTCCGGTTCCGCTGTATCCATCTTTTATATTAAGAATTAAAATTATTATTTTAGGATCGTGATCAACATCCGGCGGATTACCAAATGTATCAACATCATTTTGATAAATACCTTTTGAAGGATTAACTGAACCAGCGGGAGTTCTGGAATCAAATGCTATGCGGACGCTATCTACCGCATCTTGATTTACTCTTCCGTTTGTCCATGAAGAATCTTCGACAAAAACATAACAATTATCACCAACGGCACGGCATGTTGATGGAACAGAATAAAATGGAGTAGAAGTACCGGAAGTCAAGTCGGATGCATACCAACTATGCGGTGAACCAAGGGTAAAACTCCAAGCAACCTTTCTTAAATGCTGCTGTGGTTGTGCGGCAAGCCGGGTTAGATCAATCCCGTTTTCTTTAGAAAACCTTTCTAACAACGGTTGAGGATCAATAGGATAACTTTCCAAAGAGGAAGATTTTTCTTGGAGATCTTTTTTCATCAACAGCTTTTCTTGAGCAAGTGATAAGCTTGTTACGAAGGACAGAAAGATTAAAAACAGTTTAATTGATCTCATACCAAAACTCTCTCGGATTTACTTGGTCTCATTATTTAGAGGAATAATTTTTTCAACAACGATCGTAGAAATCCCATTTTCTTCACGGAGATCCCCATACTTTATATAGTAATAATTTCCTTGTCTCTTCAATAATTCGTTTTTTAACTCTTTGCTAACTTGAAGCACATAAGTTTTATTATCGTCCGTTCTAATAGCAAGTTTTGTAAAGGGTTCATTGCCAACAATAGTTATATAACCTTTGATTGTATTTTCCGTATCGTCGGTTTTACCGCAATTGCAGCTGCAAGCTGTATGTAGGGTGAAAGCAGCAACTATTAAAAATAGCGGAAGAATAATTCGTATGTATCTTTTCATTATTGATGTTTCCCTCTTTTACGGAAGTAAAATAAATAAATGAACGGTTGATTTCAAAGCAGATATCTTTGATTATTGCTGAACTGTGATTTGTGTCCGGTTAATTATGTTCTACGATTCCGTCCCCGTTAGAAAACTCAAATAGAAATTTCTCGTTTCCCATTAGATCCTTCAACGTCATCTTTTCCACAACGGAATCAACTGAGTCCTGAATCAATTTCCATAACGAACGCACCGAACAATCAATTGAGTTGGTACAAATATCCATAGCGCCGGTATGTGTGTTGCAAAATTCATCGTCAAATAATCTTCCGCCGAGAACTTTAAGAATATTACCGACTGATATCTGTTCCGGCGGACGGGTTAAAGTATAACCTCCAATTTGTCCGCGTGAACTTTCCAATAATCCGCCAATGCGTAGTACACGTAAAATTTTCCCGGCGTTGTGTTCGGAAATTCCTTCTGCTCTGCTTATTTCGGGAATAGTAAAAGATTTACCAACCGCATAGAATTTTGCTATACGGAGTAAACATCTTAAACCATATTCTTCCTGTGCGCTGAATTTCATTTTAGTTTTCGTTCAATGGAATTTTTGATCCGCACATTTTTGCGTAAACTAATTTATCGTACATCTCTTTTGAAATTGAAGGACCTTGCGCTGAACAATATTGATTAAATACATTTTGAAGTTCTCCGGCTATCTCTTCAGAATATCTTCCTTCAATTTGATGACGGGGCATTGTATAAACCAATTCGCCATTCTTATAAAGCGCTATAAACGGTGACGACGGTGGTAAATTTTTTAAATAATTATTCCGGAAATGATCAACCGCATCGCGATCTTGTCCCGCAAACACTGTAATAGATTTATCCGGTATGATATTATTCTGCAGAGCTAAAGCTGCACCGGGACGCGCGCTTCCTGCAGCACAACCGCAAACAGAATTGATCATCACAAATACGGTTTTTTCTTTTTGTTGATTAAGATAGCTGTCAACTTTTTCGGGAGTTGCTGCTTCTTCAAAACCAACATAAAGCAATTCATCTCTCATTGGCTGAACTGCTTCAGGATCATAAATAGGTGCTTTTTGATTTATGGTAAACATGATTATTCCTTTCGTATAATATTGAGGAGCGAAGTGACGAAATATCTCATAATAATTAAATCGAGATTTTTCGTCCCTGCCTGCCGGTAGGCAGTTCGCTCAGAATTAATTATAAAAAACCTAATTGCAATTTTGCTTCTTCCGTCATTTTTTCCATACTCCAAGCCGGTTCCCATACCAAATCAACGTAAACATCTTTAACGTCTTTAACGCTTTTTACTTTTTCTTTTACTTCGCCGGGTAAACTTCCTGCAACGGGACAAGCCGGAGATGTTAATGTCATCTTAATGTAAGCATTACCTTCGTCGTCAATCTTGATTCCGTATATCAATCCTAATTCCCAAATGTCAACCGGAATTTCCGGATCGAAACATGTTTTGAGAACTGAAACTACATCTTGTTCTAATTTTCCTTTATCCATAATATTATTTCTCCACCTCCCCCTCTGTCCCCCTCCTTAACTAAGGAGGGGGAATTAAAGGGGGTGGTTACGCAAACATTTTTTTTACTTTTTGAATTCCAAGAATAAGTTTATCTATTTCTTCTTTAGTGTTATAAAAAGCGAATGATGCCCGTGCTGTTGCCGGAACATTAAATCTTGCCATCAGCGGCTGTGTGCAATGATGTCCTGTACGTATTGCAATGCCATCCGTATCTATTATGGTTCCGATATCATAAGGATGTATTCCGTCAATCACGAATGAAACTACCGATGCTTTCTCTTTTGCAGTTCCTATTATCCGCAATCCTTCAACCTGAGAAAGTTTTTCCGTTGCATAATCCAGTAATACATTTTCATGCGCTGCTAAATCATTTCTATCAAATTGATTTAAGTAATCAATAGCAGCACCGAGACCAATACCTCCGGCAATGTTGGGAGTTCCGGCTTCAAACTTTCTTGGAAGATCATCGAATGTGGTTTTTTCAAATGTTACTGTCCTAATCATATCACCACCGCCTTGATAAGGAGGCATCATTTCCAACCACTCCGTTTTACCGTAAAGCACGCCAATGCCGGTCGGTCCAAAAACTTTATGTCCGGAGAATGCATAAAAATCGGCGTTAAGATCCTGTACATCAACTTTGAAATGCGGAACAGCTTGAGCACCATCGAGAAGAACGGGAACCCCGTGTGAGTGAGCAATCTCTATTATTTTTTTTACCGGATTGATTGTTCCTAATGAATTTGAAATATGTACAACTGAAACAAGTTTAGTTTTTTCAGTGATCATTTTTTCATAGGCATAAATATCAAGTTCACCCGAATCGCTGATCGGAATTACTTTCAACTTAATTTTTTTTCTATCGCCCATTAATTGCCACGGAACAATGTTCGCATGATGTTCCATATGCGAAACGATTACTTCATCGCCATCCTTAAAATGTTTTGCCCGGCAAAGTGAAGATGCAACAAGATTAATTGCTTCGGTAGTTCCGCGTACAAAAATTATTTCCGAAGCGCTTAATGCATTAATTAATTCTTTCACTTTAAGACGCGCAGTCTCATATTGTTCTGTTGCAAGTTCACTTAAGAAATATAAACCGCGATGAATATTTGCATTATCAAAAGTATAGTATTGAGTAATTGTATCAATAACTGATTGAGGCTTTTGCGAAGTTGCCGCGTTATCAAGATAGACAAGAAGTTTTCCGTTAACCAATCGTTTGAGAATTGGGAAATCGTTTCGGACTTCATCAACATCAAATTTTCTTTTTACTTCTTGAATTGTTGTCAACATAAAAAATCCTTGGATGCCGGATCAAGTCCGGCATGACAATTAAATGTTTGTCATTCCGGCGAAAGCCGGAATCTATTTGTTTTCAATTTCAACTCTATGTAAATGTTCAAATATCATGTGATTGATCTGCTCTTTAAGCGGTTCGATCTTAACTGTATCAATTACATCATTAGCAAATGCCCTGATCAACATTGATTTTGCCAATTCTTGCGGAACTCCGCGTGATCTAATATAAAATTCGGAAGTGTCATCAAGATGCCCGACTGTTGCACCATGAGAACATTTTACATCATCGGCAAAAATTTCAAGCTGCGGTTTCGTATCTATAGTTGCTGTTTTAGAAAGTAAAATAGTTTTGTTCTGCTGGTATGCATTTGTCTTCTGAGCATCTCGCCTAACAATTATTTTTCCATTAAAGACACCGCGGGAATTATCGTCAAGAATTCCTTTGTAAAGTTCGTTACTCATGCAGTTTGGTTTCGCATGATCTACATAAGTATGATTATCAACGTGCTGTTTGCCGTGCGCAAGATATAATCCGTAATAATGTGTTTCTATATTCTGATCATCGTGCAAAGTATTGACGTCGTTGCGGACAATCGCACCGCCGAAATTTATATTATAATGATTGAAGACGCTGTTCTTCTTTTGAATCGCCTGCATTTTTTCAATATGATATGATTCATCGTTTTCGTTTTGAATTTTGTAAAGATCTACAATTGCGTTTTCTTCTACAAAAACTTCCGTAATGATATTGCTGAAATAAGTTTTGTCGCCATAACCACGATAATTTGAAATGACACTAACTCGCGAATTCTTTCCGACTACAATTAAATTCCGTGGTAAAGAAAGTACAAGATCATCCTTGCTCGAATTCAAATAGAGAACTTGAATTGGTTTTTCCAAGATCATTCCATCGGGAATAATAACTACAAGTCCGTCATAAGAGTAAGCTGTGTTCAACGCATTGAAAGCATTATCTATCTTCGAAAGTTTGTTTATGTATTTGCTGATCGAGCTGGGATTATTTTTTGTGATTCTATTTAATCCATCTACAACAACACCTTTGGGTAAATTACCTATCTCACTAAGTCCTTCTGAAAATAATCCGTTTACAAAAACCATTAAGTGATAATCAAAATCCTTAAATAGGAATGGTTTAATTTCTTCTTTCCGGAATTTCGGAACAGTAGAAATCATTGCCGGAATAAAATTGTGTTTAAGAATAGGAGCTACATTTGTGTATTTCCATTCTTCATTCCGGTTTGTAGGAAAACTAAGTTCAGCTAAATTTTCCAGAGCATTCTTACGTATATCATGCAAAAACGATTTTGACTCACCATTCAATTTATCTTCAAATAATTTAAACTTTGAAATGTACCACTCGTTAGCACTTTTGTGTTCTATGTTATTCATTCACTCTCCGATCAGGCGTTTTCAGTTTCTAATTCTTCTGTCTTGATCCAATCGTAACCTTTTTCTTCAAGCTCAAGAGCTAATTCTTTTCCACCGGATTTAATAATTCTTCCTTTCGAAAGCACGTGGACAAAATCCGGTTGTATATAATTAAGTAATCTTTGATAATGAGTAACAACTAAAAATGCATTATTCGGATTACGATATATGTTTACTCCGTTTGAAACAATCCGTAAAGCATCAATATCAAGTCCTGAGTCTGTTTCATCAAGAAGAACAAACTTCGGTTCCAACATCAGCATTTGAAATATTTCATTTCTTTTCTTTTCACCGCCTGAGAATCCAACATTTACAGCACGGCTGATAAGTGTTTCATCTAAACCCAAAACTTTTGCTTTGTCTTTTATGCGGTCAAGAAATTCTTTAGGTGTCAGTTCAGGAAGACTTGTATACTTTCTTATTTCATTCAATGCTGTTTTCAAAAATGTTGCATTACTGATTCCGGGTATTTCAATCGGATACTGAAATGCTAAGAACATTCCTTCACGTGCGCGTGTTTCGGGATTCATATCCAATAAATTTTTTCCCTCAAACAATACACTTCCGTTCGTTACCTCATAACTTTTATTTCCGGTTAAAACATTTGCAAGTGTACTTTTTCCGGAACCATTAGGACCCATTATCGCATGTACTTCGCCGGTTTTAATTTCAAGATTAATTCCTTTAAGAATTTCTTTTCCATCAACATTTGCATGTAGATTTTTTATTAATAACATTTTATTCCTTTTCTATTTTCAAATTTTTGTTTTGTTGTCATTGCGAGGAACCGGCATCGCCGGAGACGAAGCAATCTTAACAATCCCTATGCTTCGCTCGGAATGACATCGCTTATCCAACCGATCCTTCTAATGATATAGCCAGCAGCTTCTGTGCTTCAACTGCAAACTCCATCGGTAATTCTTTAAAGACTTCTTTACAAAAACCGTTTACAATCATGTTAACTGCATCTTCTGTTGCTATTCCGCGCTGGTTTAAATAAAAGATTTGGTCTTCTCCAATCTTGGATGTTGTTGCTTCGTGTTCAACTTTTGATGATTCATTTTCGACTTCGATATAAGGAAACGTATGAGCGCCGCATTTATCGCTCATTAGCATTGAATCGCATTGAGTATAGTTGCGTGCGCCTTCAGCATTCTTGCCGATCTTTATTAATCCGCGGTAAGAATTGTTGCTATGTCCGGCAGAAATACCTTTTGAAACAACTGTGCTCTTTGTGTTTTTGCCAAGATGAATCATTTTTGTTCCGGTATCGGCTTGCTGATAATTATTTGTAACTGCTACGGAATAAAATTCTCCAATCGAATTATCGCCTTGCAGAATACAACTCGGATATTTCCAGGTTATTGCAGAACCGGTTTCAACTTGTGTCCAACTGATTTTAGAATTCTTTCCTCTGCAAGCTCCGCGCTTTGTTACAAAATTGTAAATGCCGCCTTTACCTTCTTTATCACCGGGATACCAATTTTGCACGGTAGAATATTTTATCTCAGCATTATCCATTGTAACCAATTCTACAACAGCGGCATGTAATTGATTGTTATCGCGTATTGGTGCAGTACATCCTTCAAGATAACTTACATATGCTCCTTCTTCTGCAACTATCAGTGTACGTTCAAACTGTCCGGTGTCTTGTGAATTGATCCTAAAATATGTTGATAGTTCCATCGGGCAACGGACGCCTTTGGGAATCCAAACAAAAGAACCATCGCTGAATACTGCGGCATTTAACGAAGCATAATAATTATCTGTGTAAGGAACGACAGAGCCTAAATATTTTTTTATCAGTTCGGGATGTTCTTTAACGGCTTCAGAGATCGAACAAAAAATAATTCCTTTCTCTTTCAAAGATTCTCTAAAAGTTGTGGCAACTGATACGGAATCGAAAACCGCATCAACCGCAACACCGGATAAAAGTTTTTGTTCTTCTAAAGGAATACCAAGTTTTTCAAATGTCTTAAGTAATTCAGGATCAACTTCATCCAGTGAATTCAATTTTGGTTTTTGTTTTGGCGCAGAATAATAACTGATATTTTGAAAATCGATTTTCGGATAATGAACATTCGGCCATGTTGGTTCTTCCATCTTCAACCAATAACGAAATGCTTTCAATCGCCATTCGGTCATCCATTCCGGTTCATTCTTTTTTTTAGAGATCATTCGAACAACATCTTCATTCAATCCTTTGGCAGCAGTTTCTGATTCTATATCCGTAATAAAACCCCATTTATATTCCGAGCTTGTCAAATCATCCAAAACTTTCATATCATCACTGCTTGTTTCGTCTGAAATCGTCTTTTTTTCTTCTATTTCATTCATTTTTTACTTCTTTCAATTATTAACTATCCAAACCTATTCTATCTGGAAAATAAAGTCAAGATTAAAAATAAAACGATATTATTGATAAATTCGTTCCAAAACTAAAATTACATCAAAAATCTTTGGCGGTTTATTTCGAAGAGTAATACTCCAGTTGAAACTGATACATTCAGGGAATCAATCTTTCCTTTCATTGGAATTTTTACAAGGAAATCACAATTCTCTGTAATAAGTTTACGGATACCCTTTTCTTCGTTTCCAACAATTAATGCCAAAGGCATTTTATAATCCGGTTCAGTATAATTTTTTGAATCAGCAGTTAGATGAGAACCTGTAATCCAGAATCCTTCCTTCTTGAGCTTTTCAATTATATGAACAAGATTATTTACTTTGCAAATTTTAAGATGAGAGACTGCACCTGCTGAGATTTTTTCTACTGTATCGGTTATTGGTGCACTTTGGTTTGTCGTTATAATAATACCGTCCACTCCGGCACATTCTGCGGTTCGTAATATTGCACCTAAGTTGTGGGGATCTTGAATTGAATCTAGTAATAATAAAAAAGGAAATTTCGATCTCTTGGATCCAGATATGATTTCATCTAACTCAAAATATTTTTGTGAACTTTTTAGTGCAATAACACCTTGTGCATTTTGTCCTTCAGTAAGAGAATCAAATTTTGGTGCTGCAAGTTGAGTGATTTTTATTCCGCGTTTCTTTGCGGCAGAAAAAATTTGGTCTATAACTTCACCGTGTTGACCAAAAGCAATATACACTACTTCGAGTTCAACTTCCGATTTAAGTGCTTCGAGTACAGGTTTACGACCGTAAATTTTTTGCATAATGCCTCCCTCGCCCCTCAATATGAAGGGAGAAGGTTAAAATTATTATGGAAAGGAAAATTCTTTTTCTGATACTTCAAATTTGCAGAAGAGACGATTGTTTTTCTTATTCGCTTTGTATTGCTTAGTTAATAAAATTTCTTTTTTGTAAATGTTGAAATGAAATTCGCCTGTGTTGATTGCCCCATCCTGCTTAACAACATTTACTAAATAATCACCAATTAAATCTTCAAAGAGTAATTCTGATCTTGCCGGCTGTACAAGTGGAACAACGTTTGTTTTTGCTTTTAATCCCATTAAAATAAAATTTAAAACATTTTTCTCTTTCACTATTTCAATAGATACTTCATAAGAAAAACTTGTAAACTCAACTATTGTTTCAACTGCAAAAACACAATACTGTTTTTTAACCGATTCATCATACTTATAAAATGCTTTGCAGAGGTATTCAAGTTTATCTGGTTTTTTCAATGGGATAGCAGCAATTGCGGTATGAGCTTTCTTCTTTCTGGTTTTAGGAATTTTTGGAGTTTCTTTGGGTTTTCGAAGAGACAATCATTTCTCCTTGATGCTCGTATAAATTTTATCAAGATCATTTTTAGAAAAATTCTTCTGTTCGCTGCTTATCATATTTTTCAAAACGATTTCGTCTTTACTATATTCTTCCCCGCCAATAAACAAAACATATTTTGCATTCAGCCTGTTGGCTTCACGCATTTGAGCTTTAACGCTCCGGCTTAAATAATCCAAATCTATGGTAAGACCTTTTCTTCTAAAATCAACAGCGGTTTGATAAGCAAATTTTTCTAGTCCTTTTTCAATTGTAACTATGAAAAGATCAAGTTTTTCTTCATCAAGAAAAAATGATTTTTCGTTTTCACAAGCGAGTAAAATTCTTTCAATACCGGCAGCAAAACCGACACCCGGGGTTTCGCTTCCGCCGAGTTCTTTGACAAGCATGTTATATCTTCCGCCGCCGCACAACGCGCTTTGCGATCCGACACTTCCGCTCACAATTTCGAAAGTTGTGTGAGTATAATAATCAAGTCCGCGGACAAGCTTTGGATCAATTTCAAAAGGGATTCTAGTTGACAGCAATGTTTGTTTTACTTTTTCAAAATGCTGAAGACTTTCTTCATCAAGATATTCTATCAGTAACGGTGCATTTTCCATTATTTTCTTATCGTTCTCTTCTTTACTATCAAAGATGCGCATGATATTTGTGTCAAATCTTTTTCTACTTTCCGATGAAAGTTTGTTTAGATGAGGTTCAACATATTGCCGCAAAATTTTTTTATAATTTTCCCGGGATTCCGGTATTCCCAGCGAATTAATTTTTACAATCAAATTTTTCAAACCAAGATGGTTAAAAATATCGTAAGCCATAATTATCATTTCGGCATCAAGCAGCGGATCATTACTTCCTAAAGCTTCGGCACCGAATTGATGGAACTGTCTAAATCTTCCTGCCTGAGGACGTTCTTGCCTGAACATTGGTCCGGCATAGAAGAGTTTGTTAAGATTTTGTTTTTTATCCAGAGAATGTTCAATGAATGCGCGTACAACTCCTGCAGTCATTTCAGGTCTTAGTGTAATACTATCGCCGCTTCGATCGATGAATGTGTACATCTCTTTACTTACAATATCCGTTGCTTCTCCTATCCCCCGTGCAAAAAGAGATGTCTCTTCAAAAATTGGAGTGCGGATTTCTTTGTAGTTAAATTGAGAAAAGACGGATTCAACAATAGATAAAAGAAAATTCCATTTAGGAATATCAATCGGAAGTATATCGCGGGTACCGGTTACAGCTTTAATCATGTAATAATATTATGCTGTTTCAAAATATTGTTTTTCTTCATTCTCAAAAAGTGAATAAATCTCTTCGGCTGTTTTAGCTTTTGAAAGACTTTCTCTAAATTCATCTTTGTTCATCATTCGAGAGATCCGGCTAAGTAATTTTATATGAGGACCCACTAAATTTTCTTTTCCTACTAAAAGAAAAACTAAGTTAACAGGTTGTTCATCAAGCGCCTGGAAATCAATTGGGTCATTAAGTTTGCCAAAAGCAGCAACAATTTCAGTAACGCTGTTGGTTTTTGCGTGCGGTATCGCAAAACCTTTCCCCACACCGGTTGACATAATTTTTTCTCTTTCATGAACTGCACTTCGCATTTCATCCAAATCCTTTACCCGCTCGTCATTCTTGAATAAATCAACAAGCTCATTAACAACGTCAGTTTTTTCTTTTCCTTGTAAAGATGGAATAATCTTTCCTACGTGTAGAATTTCGCAGATTTTCATGTAATGATCCTATTATTGCTAATTAACCGGAGGTAAATTTAACAAAGCAATGGTGTTAATCAAAATAAAGTTGCGGAATGATTATCGTATTTTCTTGCGGTGTGAGAGTTCTATCAGTAATTTTTAATAGTTAATTTTTCCTAACTTGTAAATAAGGATAATATAAAATGGATATTCAGAACAAAACAGTTTTAGTATTAGGCGGATGGGGATTAGTAGGAAATGCAGTTATTAGAAAGCTCGTGCCGGAGAAACCAAAAAAAATAATAGTTACATCATTAAGAAAAGAAGAAGCAGAAGATGAAGTGGTTCGTCTTCAGAAAGAATTTTCAAGTTTACCTAAAAATTATTTTGTGCCGTGGTGGGGTAATATTTTTGTCCGTTATGAATTTAAGGATCAAGACCGTTTTGAATTGCTTGCCGATCCGGAAAAAAGAAAAGTTTTAATGCGCGATACAATGGAAGAATTAACAGATGAGATACTTCACGATTCATCCATTTACAAATTACTTGTTGAACACAAGCCGGACATAATAATTGATTGCATAAACTCTGCAACAGGCATTGCTTATCAGGATGTTTACACAACATATCACCGGATAAAAAAAACAATCGAGAATAAATCACCCTTAGAAGATCTTGCAGCAGAAACGGAAAAACTTCTTTGCACTCTTTATACACCTCAATTGATCCGCCATGTGCAAATTCTTTACAATTCAATGAATGAAACTAAAACTGAAATTTATGTGAAGATCGGAACGAGCGGAACCGGTGGAATGGGATTGAATATTCCATATACTCATAGCGAAGAAAAACCTTCCCGCGTATTGTTGAGTAAATCTTCGGTTGCAGGTGCACATACTCTACTTCTATTTTTAATGGGAAGAACGCCCGATGCGCCAATTACTAAAGAGATCAAACCAACAGCAGCAATTGCATGGAAAAGAATTGAGTTTGGTGAAATAAAAAAACACGGAAAGTCGATCGAAGTTTTTGATGTACCATTGGATCAAGCTATACCTCTGAATGATAAATTCCAATTAAAACTTGATAAAAAATTCAAGACCACCGGCGAAAAATTAAAATCCGTTTTTATTGATACAGGCGAGAACGGAACATTCTCACGCGGTGAATTTGAAGCCATTACTGCACAAGGGCAAATGGAATATGTAACACCTGAAGAGATTGCAGTTGATGCAATTTATGAAATTAAAGGCGGCAACACAGGTCACGATATTATCAACGCTCTAGATAATGCCACACTCGAACCGACTTATCGAGCCGGTTTCTTACAGCATTCTGCAGTTGATAAACTTGAAGAACTTGAAATGATTCACAATACCAACAGCGTTGCCTTCGAATTACTTGGACCGCCGAGACTTTCAAAATTATTACATGAGATTAATATTTTGAAAAATCTTTGCGGTGGAATGAAACAAATACTTCAAGAAACCCCATCCGATTTATCGAACAAAGCTCTTGAATTGCTAAAAAATAATCCAAAACTTAGAAATGAAATAATCTCGATTGGAATTCCAATTCTACTGGCAGATGGTAAATCACTATTACGCGGCAACGAAATTAAAATTCCTCCTTTCAGGGGCGATAATGAGTTAGATATTAATCTGAAAAATATTGATATGTGGGCACATGACGGCTGGATAGATTTGCGTGAATCGAACATGAAAAACTGGCAGACAAGAATTAAAACACTTATTGACGAAGCCGAAGCAATATCTCCGGCTGATACAAGTTCTATGCACGTTCGTACTAAAAAATATTGGAATAATTTTGAAGTTATCGATATTGGTAAAGTTGTAGGATGGATATTTATTAAAGAAGAAAAAGGCGAAAGAATGAAAGCGTGAGGCAGCTGTTAGCGTTTAGCCATTAGCTTTTAAAAGAATCCCGCTTAATGCGGGATTCTTTTTTATTGTTAATTATGTAATTCTAAAAATGATATGCTACAATTTTAGAGATAAAAGTTTGCTGCGCGGATTTTTGTTTTCCTAATATCATCGTTCACTATAGTATACCGTTTACCATTTCCATTAGTTTTATTCAAATGCATTTCTTCAATTCTGAACTCTTCTTGTGAATCTCTTTTCGATACTGTTTGTTTACGGATAATTTTCACTTCTTTAGCCTTTGAATCATCTATGGGAAAAATTAGCGGTGGTGTTGATGATATTTTTTTCCGTAATAATTCCTGTTCATAATTAATTTTGCTCTGTAGTAATGATGATTTTTGATTTGAGCTACTATCACCGGAACTATAATAAACTTCTTCCTCAATTCTTGATTTCGACATAAAATAAGAAATGATGATAACACAAACTAATAATGTCCCTCCATAAAGAAGGATATCGTAGATGATCTGAATTAATTCCATCGATATTTTCCGTATTAAGACATTATAGTATGACAACTGATATGCCATTATTAATTTGATTTTTGCATGTTTTTGGGAGATTGGTTTAAGAAATGTGGTTCCAATGTGAGAATAGCAAATATTTTAAGACATATTTCGTTCTATCGGATTTTCTTTTTAACGTAAGAAAATAATTGCTACTCCCCCTACGGCAATAAATGCACCCGCTATTGAAATCCATGATAATTTTTCTTTATAATAAAAATGAACTAAGGGTAACATAAGAATTGGTACGGTTGCCATAATAGTTGCTGCAATTCCAACTTTGGTGTGTGTGATAGATATAAGACTAAATGTAATTCCAAGATACGGTCCAAATACTGCTCCGATAAGAGTAAATAAAAATCCTTTTTTATCTTTCATGAAAACTTTTACCGGTTCTCTAAACCTTTTTGTAACGATTACCATGGGATAAATTATTATCACAGCAGAAGCTATTCTAACAAAACTTGCAAGAAAACCATTTATCTCGCCTTCGTTAAAAGCATATTTAGCAAATATTAATCCGACTGCTTGACCAACAGCCCCGATCACTGCATAAAATATTCCGTTGTAATCTATTTTATAATTTGATGCTGGTCTCTCTTCCCTTTTGAAAATAACCAATGCTATACCTAATACTGTAACTGAAATACCGAGTACAACAAGAATTGATAATCTTTCGCCCAAAAAGAAAAAAGCAAGTAAAGCTGATATAGGAGGAACAAGCGCCATAACTAACATGCTAACTCTTGCGCCAATACTTCTGAATGCTTTAAATAAAAATGTATCTCCAATTACTAATCCCGCAAAACCGCTTATAGTCAGATTCCAAATTTGATTAGCGGAGAGATCAATTTTTATGTTTAAAAACATTAACGTAATCAATAAAAATATAAGCGCGATCAACATACGCGTTACATTAACGTACATTGGTCCGACACGAATTGAAGCTTCAGTAAATGCAATTGAACTCATCGACCAAAGACAAGCTGTAATAAGAGCAGTTATTTCACCAAGAAACGGCATATTAAATCAGTTATGAGTTATAATTTTTAAGTTATGAATTATAAGTTATAGTATGAATGTTAGAAAGTTTTTAATTCAACATTCATAATTCATAACTCAACATTTCTTAAGTTCATTCCATCTTTGATCTACTACATTCCAAACTCTATCTACTGAAATTGCATCCAATGCTTTTCTTTCATCTTCGTCAGTGTACGTTTCAAGAACTAACGGCGATTTAATTGTACGATGAATATCTCCGTATGGCGACCAATCAGCCGGATCAGTGGAACCAAGTAATGCAATGATCGGAATCCTAACGGCGTTAGCAACATTCATTGGGCCTGTACATACGGAAATAAACAATGAACAATTTTGAATTACTGCAGCAAGTTGACTTATTGATTTTGTTGCCGGAGAAAGAATTGCTTTAGCACCCAATGAATTGGAAATGTTTTTAACAAGCTCAAATTCATTTGAGCCCCAAGTCAAAAGAATATTAACGTCATATTTTTTAATTAACAGTTCCGCTAATTGGATGAATCTTTCCGGCGACCATGCCCGATTCGATTTACTAGCGCCGGGATGAATGCAAATTGTGCTACTGCTGCTTAAAGAATTAGAATCCAAGAAATCCTTTGCAAATTTTCTATCGGTTTCTGAAACATATATTAATGGATTTTCATCTTTAACTTTCAAACCGATTTGTTTTATAACATCAAGATTTCTATGCACTTCGTGATAACCACCTATAGGATGATTGATAGAATGTGTATAGCATTTGTTATAAATTTTTTCCCAATAACCAATTCTAATTTTAGCGCCGCTTAAGTAAGTTAATACAGAAGCCCGTTCGGATTTCCATTTAAGATCAACAGCGAGATCAAATTTTCTTTTTCTCAATTTCCAAATCTTAATGAGTTGTTTGAAGAATGACTCATCAACATAACGCCCGCTCTTTTTCAGATAAATATATTCATCAACAATAAATCCTTGAGGAAGAATTTCATTCATCAAATGATTTGTAAACATTGTGATCTTGGCATCCGGAAAATTTTCTCTCACCGTTTTAATTGTTGAAGTTGCCATGATCAAATCGCCAAGTGCACCCCATTTCAAGATCAGAATATTTTTGACGTTTTTGTTAATCATAGATTCAAAATGTTTTTCATTTTGGAATAAACTTCATCAACGGAAATTCTGCCAAGATACGGTTTTTCTCCCTCTGGGTAGAATCTTTTTCCGGTTATTACAAAATGGTTATCGGATTCATCATAAAAATTCCAACAGTCCTGATTGTCATCAGGCATCAAAGCAATGACCGGAATTTTTAAGGCAACAGCTAAATGCCGCGTTCCCGTATCGTTTGAAATAAATAGTTTTGCATTTTTAATCAATGCCGCCGTGAGGTTCACGTCTTTAGAGTTATAGAATAAAACATTTTTACCTTTAACTTTTTCTAAAATTCCTTGAACGATTTTTTCTTCTTTTGGTCCCGCGATGATCAAAACCTTAAAATTTTTCTCGCTTGATATTTTCTCGATTAACTCCGCATAATTTTTAGATTGCCAAATTTTTGTCGGCTCACTTGCACCTGGATGAATTATAATTAACTTATCATCATTTTTCAGATTATTTGTTCTTAGAAATTCTTCTGCCCATAGTTCGTTTTGTTTCGAAACAAAAAACTCAGGTTTACCATTAACAGGTTCATTGGTAAAAGCTGAAATGATTTTACCATAGTAATCCAAATAGCTGATCGTGTCTTCGTAAACTTCAACACATTTATTGAATAGAAACCAGAAACTCTGTTTGCGTGGTGCAATTCTAATTCTTGCACCGCTTACAAAAGCTAATAATGCTATTCTATCTCCGGGCTGAAGTGAAATTACAACATCAAATTTTTCTTTTCTAATTTTTCTCCAAAAAGATAATTCTGCCGATATTCTTTCAAACGGTTTTTTATTTCGAATACTAAAATCAAAGCTGATGATTCGGTTAATATTTGGATTGTTCTTCAACACTTCTTCATATTCACTTCTAACAAGAAGAACAATCTCAGCATGCGGGTATTTATTGCGGAGCTTCTTAAGTCCCGAAGTAGAGACAATTAAATCGCCAAGAAATTTTGTATTAACGACAAGTATTTTCACTAAACCACTTTCTTAACTATAACGTAAAATACATTTTGTACTCAAACGGATGCGGCATAGTACCAATCGAATGAATTTCTTCATTTTTGACTTTTATCCACTGTTCTAAAAGTTCATCGCTGAAAATATTTCCGTGTTTCAAGAAATCATGATCGGCTTCTAAGGCATCAATCGCTTCGGCAAGATTACGAGGAAGCATTTTTACTTTGTGGAGATCTTCATCTAAAAAGTTTTTATCATATGGACCATAACCTTCTTTCACAGGATCAATTTTATTTACAACGCCGTCAATCCCAGCCAGCAACATTGCAGTTAAGCACAGATACGGATTCATAGTTGCATCAGGCGGGCGGTATTCAAATCGTGTCTCTTCGGGATTGTTAACATATTTAGGAATTCGAATTGCTGAAGCACGGTTACCCTGTCCGTAAGTCATCGCAACCGGAGCTTCAAAACCCGGGACCAAACGTTTGTAAGAATTTGTGCTTGGATTTGTAAATGCAGAAAGAGCCGGACCATGTTTCAACATTCCGCCCATAAAAAATCTTCCAAGCTCGTTCATGTTTCCGTATTCGCCTTTTTTGTAAAACGCATTCTTTCTATTCTTAGTTAGAAACAAATGTAAATGCAATCCGTTACCGGGCTGCTGATACATCGGCTTCGGCATAAATGTGATGAATAAATTTCTCTGTCTGGCAAAATTAAACAGTACATATTTTGCCGTGATAATATTGTCTCCGGTGGTAAGAAGATCATTAAAATAAGTTTCAATCTCCTGCTGTCCACGCTCTCCAGTTTCGTGATGATGGTATTTTATTTTTATGCCATATTTCTGCAGTAACTTGGATGCTTCATCGCGGAAGTCATCATAAAGATCGAAAGGATTTGCAGCATGGTATGCGCGTTTATAAAATTCTTCCGCATGTTCAACACGGTAGTAGGAAGTAGCAGTCCGCGTATCGTAATCAACATTTGAAAAAATATAAAACTCAAATTCAGGTCCCCACCATGACTTATCCGCACCTGTAATTTTTTTCAACAACTGTTCAGCTTGGATTGCAAGATATCTGCCGTCTTGGGTAAAGCGGGATCTTTTCAAATCGGTTAACATAATATTTGAATAAAAGCTGAGTGTAGATGCGTCGCGGAAAAGATCAATCACTGCTGTTTCCAAATCCGGAATTAAAATCATATCGCTGTTTTCAACTTTACTGAATCCGAAACCTGAACCGTCGAATCCAACTCCTTCGGAAATTAATTTGTTCATAATGTTATCATGAACAGGAAGTGAAATATGATGCAATCTTCCGGAAAGATCGATACACTTTAAGTCAATGACTTCAATTTTATTTTTCTTAATGATATTGTTGATTGACTGAACTGATTGCTTAGACATTATAACCTCAAAAAAAAAAGAAGTATATAGACAAAAAAGCCCCCGATCATTCGGGGGCTTACCAATAAATTTATTAATTATTTAGCATTGTAATTAATTGCTGCAATGCCGGGGAAAATTGCTGTTGTATCAAGTTCTTCTTCAATTCTCATCAACTGATTGTATTTAGCTACGCGGTCAGTTCTGCTGGCAGATCCGGTTTTAATTTGTCCAACATTTGTAGCTACAGCAACATCAGCAATAGTTGTATCTTCAGTTTCACCGGAACGATGACTGATTACACTTGTATAGCCGGCTCTCTTTGCCATCTCAATACAATCGAGTGTTTCTGTTAATGTTCCTATTTGATTTAACTTGATCAGAATAGAATTTGCAACTCCTTTTTCAATTCCTTTAGCTAAGTAATCTGTATTAGTAACAAAAAGATCATCACCAACTAATTGAATTTTACTTCCAACTTTGTCGGTAAGTAATTTCCAGCCGTCCCAATCAAATTCTGCCATTCCATCTTCAAGTGAAATGATCG